>ERZ1034984.1794-NODE-1794-length-18905-cov-5.074430_pt1 | contig 18905 bp, 5 predicted proteins | sample MGYA00520589_ERZ1034984 | MGnify/ENA primary metagenome ERZ1034984 (study PRJEB33766, sample SAMN09781790) | gut metagenome | biome: gut microbiome | host: Homo sapiens | place: Madagascar | study: EMG produced TPA metagenomics assembly of the PRJNA485056 data... | reverse complement strand
ATGTACAACGCCAATGTGCTGTCGGGGTTGCCGAGCGCACGATTGGTTAATTGCAGGGTAACGGGCGCAGTCTGATTGCCAACCGCATCAGCAGCGTAAACAGTCAGTTTCTGATATGCCATCAGAGAATCCGGCGTTACCGTTTTTTCAAATTCACCGTTTTCTCCGACTGTCACCTGCTGCGGCGCTTGTGTTCCGATGCCAATCCATACCGTTGCCCCCGGATCGCTCAGACCCTTGACCGTTACAGAGCTGTCGAAAAATCCGCCGTTGTCGGGACTGCTGATCTGCAATCTCGGCGGAAGTGTATCCACCGTGAACAGATACTGCGCCACAACGCCGTCCTGTGTTTCATTCTCTCCTTTAAAGGTCAGCTTATGCGTTCCCTCTGCCACTCCGGTTAGGGAAATGACAGACGATGTAGTTTTATCGGCAATCGTTCCGCTCTGCTCACCATTATCCAGGCTCCATGTTCCCGAAACTGCCATATCCGCTGTCAGGCTTACCGAAACATTTCCGTTTTTAACGGTGTCGGTGTCATTCACTTGAACGGAATCCTCCGCTTTCAGAACAACATTCGCCTTTTTCGGCTCGGTCATTGCAATCGGTGCACTCAGCGTTTCTGCTGAAGCAATGTCGGGATTTTTATAACCGCGCACTCCCACAACATATTGCTTGCCGCCGAACAATCCCAGCTGCTGCGACTCGGTGGTGCAGTCCTTGAGCTGTTCTTCGGTCAGAAGATTGGCATTGACAATATTGCCGTTACTGTCCTTTGCCACGGTCTGCGTATACTGACCGCCTACCGTGATTTCACTCGGCAGCATTCCGTCCGTATTTTTTGCAATATCTAAATCATGGAATACCGTCAACTGATTCTTGCCGTTTTCAACCTCATAGATATTGATCTTATAACCGTCGTACTTTGCCGAATCCAGACCGCTTAAATCCAGACTGTAATCTCCGCCGAGCCGAACCGTAAACTGCGGCGCTTCCGGCTGATTCGGGTTCGTATAGGTCAGCTTGGTATCAGTGTCTACGATCGGATTCGCACTTTCATCACTTGTCGTTCCTACGGCACGAATCGTATATTCGCCGCTCGGCATATTTTCCGGAATGGAAATTGCCGCGGTCTTTTTTTGGATATCCACATTCTGATCCGTTTTATACAGCGGATACAACACGTTATCCGCGCTCACCGCATAAACCGCCAGACTGCTGAATTTCTCCAGGCTCGTTCCGTCCCAGGTCAGCGTATTGTTTTCCGATTGGATTCGATCCAATGTCGGCAGCTTGGAAAGGGCATATAATGTCAGTCCCGAAGCGGTCGTTGTCTTGACAGAAATGTTTTTGTTAAACTGTGCCGGATCGGTTACGGTGATGGTAGCCGTTGCCTTGCCGGTTGTTTCATCCCATTGAACCATCGCATTGGCATTGGCATTTTGAGCGTCATCTGCCGGTTTGGTATTATCCGTCCAGATTAACGGATAGCCGTCTATAACAATGGCTTTTGCATAGGTATCCGCCATTAATTGGCTCGGCGCGTCAAACGTAATCGTCAGCACACCGTTTTCATTATTATACGATCCGAAATTTACTGTATGCAACTTCTTATCCGCCTGTGAGGATACGCTTGCGTTGGTCACTCCAAACAATGCGATTCCCTCGTTCGACGCTAAGGTATGGATGTTGTTGGTAAAGCTCATGTACAGTGTGCGATCGTTCTCACTATCGTGATAAAGCGGGATGGACTGTAATTCTATGGTTGCCTCCGGTGCGTCATACTTTCCGAATGCAAAGTCCACATCGCCGCCCCAGTAATAGGTGACACCGGCATCTATCTTTAACACATGCAGCGCACCCCATATTTTTTCCGCATTGACACCCAAATCGGCAGAACCGATATTCGTACCGCCAAACAGCGGAATCTTTTTGGGGATGGATACGCTTGCGCTTGCAAAGCCCTCCCAGAAGTAATTATTTTTCAGCTGATCTTTTTCTACAACGATACTGCCCTGACCCTCAATAATATCGAGAATCTCTAAGTAAATACTTGCCGCAAACCGCAGTTCGGGATACCATTGGCACTCGACTCCGGCATAATTCAGCAGGGTAATATTCGCAATTTCCACATCCGATAAGCCGATGCTCAACGCCCGCGGACTGATGCTGACATCGCCCCTTGCGGAAAGCACATCAAACAGCGCAAATGATCCGCTTAACAGCAATGTGATGGGCGGTACGGAGGAGCTTGGATAAATCGTTTCATAAAGATTATCAATTCCGCCGCCGGCACCCTTAATCCAGAAGATTCCGAATCCGTCTACATTAATACCCGGAGTAAATCCGCCGGCATAGAAATAGAATTTATCGGGAATCGGGATTCCGTTATGGCTTCTCAACCGAAGCGCCGCCTCCATCTCGAACGCCATCATGTCGGCGCTGCCCTCAACACCAATCGTATACTCTTGATTCATCACCTTTAAATTCAGCGTACCCTCAATACTCGGCAATCCGTCGGCATAGGAGGGTAAACCGATTTCGACTGAGGTATTAAAGCCGATAAAGCCGCCGCCGAACAGAATGTCATGAATATACAGGCTTAAGCTGCCGCTCTCGGCTTCTTCCCATGCCTCCTGGTCGTTTGCATACCGCTCCTGAACATCACGCAGCTGATCCGGCGTATAGTTGCTTTTTGCCAGCTTTAACTGCACCGCCTCCATCGCGGAGGTTTCTCTTTCGCTCCATTTATAATTGGACGGAAGCAGAAAATCCGGTGAAAGCTGTGCGCCGAACGCAATAATTCTCTTTTTCGGCGTACTCGGCGTTACCGGGCCATCCTGGAGCGCCATTTGCCCGAACTGGCAATACCGAAATTCCATAATCATTCCGGCAATCGTCTGCGCCGTACTTGCCGCACCGGGCCACATCAGCGTAATGCCGTTGGTATTGGCAACGCTGTTTTCCACATCATTGGTCGGCTCGCCCGATTCGTCATATTGCAGCAGCGTGGATTCCGAACCGTTCTCAAATGAGGAAATCGCACAAACACCGCTCCATACCTTCGTACGCGCACCGGTTGTATACACCTCACCGTCAATATCCACATCAATCGTCTGTTCATCCGTATCGGGATTCTCTACCGAAATCGTCACTGTTCCCTTTTCCACGTCCAGACAATCGCTGATATTAATTGTACTTTTCGCCTTATGGTCTACGGTTTCCAGCGAAACCGCTTCTGCCTCAATCAGCTTTCCCTGATCGTATTTCAAGGTGAAATCACCGCGAAATTCCAGTAAAACAACATTCTGCGCGTCTTGAACCTTGCTCTTATAATCCTTCTCATTCCGATATGCCTTTAACGCATACCGGTCACTTCCGGCATGTTCAATCGTGACCACACCGTAAGAACCGCCCTGATAGGCAATATCGTCACTGACAAGAAAACGCAGAGCTTCGGAGGTAATATCCTTTTTCGCCGGATCCTTCATATCAAACACAACCTGATAGGTTCCGGTATCCATCGCCTGATCCAGTACCAAATCCGCCGTATTATTCTCGGTATCGAGAATGAAGTTCTCGGAATTGACCGTCAGCGACTGACTGCCGTTTGCCGGCTGAAGCTTCACGTCATATTCCGCCTTATTCTTGAGCAGATTGAAATTCTGACCGGCAAGATAAAGGTGCCGTGTTCCGCTGTTATAGATAATTTCCGGTGTTGCGCTCAAAAACGAAACGCGATCTCCGGCTGCACCCGGGCAGAGCAGGTAGATGCTGCGCGAACCCAGTACATTTTCAGAAAGCAGCTTTCCGTCCGTTCCGCTGACATCAAAGCAGCGAAGCTCAATCTTGCGGTAATCCGTTGCATTGAGCGGCTCTGCATTGAGCTTAAATACTACCTGTCTTTCCTCTCCGGGATTAAAGTCTACAATATTGACAAAATACGGATCGGAATAGCTTGCCGTCGGATCTAACTTTCCCGACAGGTCATACGGCGTGATGCCCTCCTGCGGATAAACCGCAACGGCAACCTGCTTCATTTCGTCATCGGAAATGTTTTTAATCTGTGCCGAAACCGTAAAATCGCCGTTCACACCGCCGCTGATTTGGGAAGTGTACGCGTCCTTTTCCGCTGTCAGCTGCATCGCTTCCAGCTCCGCCGAAAAGTTCACGCTGACCTTATTTTCATTATTGACGGAGGCGTTGGAATAAACGCCGTAATTTGTGGCAATGGTATTTGTCGTTCCGTCCGCCGCCACACTGCCCATATCAAAATACAGGGCATACGCGCTGTCTGCCGTCAGATATTTTTCATTATACGGATTCGTAAATGTCAGTGACGGATCGGGCGTAAAATCAAATGCGGTCGCCGCCAAATTATTCCAATGTCCGAATGCCAGCTGATATGGCTTGACAATTTTATTATCCACCGAAGCATTCACCGTATATGCCGTAACCGACGGTGATTTTGCGTCATCATAACCGAACAGCACATTGTTATACGCCGTTCCGTCCGCATTATCAATCAATGCCTCCTGCCGAACCTGCTGATAGGTACTGTCCGTCTTGGTTAATTCATAAACCGCGTAGTCCTGATACCCCAGCGCTGTATCCAGCATAATTCTTGCCTTTACATTATCCGCCGCACGACCGTCCGCGCTTTGGACTCCGTAGGAAACCGACACCATTCCGTGAAGCGGTGAAGCGGTATTGGCAAGCGTAATGCTCTGCGTAAAGGTCAGACCGTCCGCACTCCATTTCGCCGTAATGGTATCATCCTTCTTCTCCAGCGTAACACCGCTGCTATCTTTTCCCAGAAAGCCGTACTTTCTGCCGAAAATATAATCCTTTACCTCGCTGCCGCGCGTCACGCGGAACGTGGTATAGGAGGTATCGTAATTTTCGTCCGGGAAAAGCAGAAATTTATTATTGTCTGATTTATTGAGTTTATCTCCCTTGACGGTATCAATCAGAAAACCGCCGTTCTTCGAGGAAACCTTGACGGCAATATAGCCGTCATTCAGTTCCTCGTATTCTGCTCCGCCGTCGGCAAATGCCTGTATCGGCAGCAGACACGAGAGCATGGCAACCGCCACCGCTCCCGATATCCATCTTTTTAATTTTTGCAGCATACTAATCTCCATTCCGCCGCCGGTCCTATCCGCGGCATAAACCTATTGAATATACAGTACAAACCGATAACTGTCATGACCCTGCGTTTGAACGCAGAATGTATAATAACCCGGCTTTTTCGGTGTGAAGCTCATCGGCTCCGCATCTTCGCGATTGTTCACTAATGCGGTTGTTCCGATCTTCATCTGCCCGATCGTCTTGATTCCGTTTTTCCAGGTCACACTATACGGCTCACTGCCGCTTTCCACAACAATACTCTGTTCGCCTGCCTTGCCGATTACTACCATATCCCGATAAATTGGATTTCCGTTCACAGTAACCCGCAATTCCGTATCACCGTAAAAATGAATAGACGCATATTTTACCGCTTGATTGCCTGCCTCGTCCTTTGCGGTATATTGCACGGCAACCGTCCCCGGCGCTGCCGGCTTGGTATATTGAATATCCAGTGAAATTTTATCGGAAGCCGTTTCGTTATCGTGTACCTCCGCATTTGCCTTTAACAGCGACAAAATTTCCGCGTCGCTCAGACTCAGCTGAACATCCAATGTCCCCTTTTTCAAGCTGATTTTCGGCGCCTGCTTATCAAGCGGAGTGATCTGCATGAACTGATACCGCTTTTCATTGCCGTATCCATCCACTGCGCGAAGCATCGGATACAGACCTGCCTGATCTTCCCTGACCGCAAGCGCAGTCCATGTGCCGCTCGTCACAGCCGTACCCGAAAGATCGCTGTTCCACATCACCGAACAATCCCGATTTGACCGAACATAAACCGAATCACCGATTTTAATATTCCCGAGCTGCTCCGGCGTACTTTGGCTGTTCGCTCCATCACTTGCCATGCTGAATGATAACAGCAGCGGATCAAATACCAGCTGATCTACCGTAATCGTCTTTTCCGTCAAATTCCCGGCAAGATCCGAGAAATGATAGGTATATTCCCCATTTTGGTTCACTTCTCTGGTGAATGTCGTTCCCTGCTTTCCTGCTTCACGGAAGATAACCTCCTCGTCAGCCTCCAGGGTTACGGTTGCTTTCTTATGATTCGGCGATACGGTAATCTTTTCCGTAATCTCCGGCATCGTCTTGTCGATATTCTCAACCGCATTCAGCGCCACTGTCGTTGTCTGACCGTTTATCGCGGTACAGATCATCGTCAAAGACGGTATATTTTGGCTGTAGGATACGGTTACTTGATTATCAAGCTTATAAATTTCGGGTGCATTGCCCGCAGCATTTTCCCATCGAGCGTCCTTAATCGCCTTATCAAAGCGAATCTGCACCGTAACATTGCGGTTGGTTTTCAAGCTGTTCGCATTTTCCGACCAGTTTTCCGATAATACCCTTGCCGGCGCTTTATCAATTTCCGTAACGGATGTACTCAGCTGACCGCTTTCATCCTGCTCCTTATAGGTGTAGCTATAATGAACAATCACATCCGCATTACCTGTGCACTCAACATAATAGAAACCTTGATAGCTGCCGTCACCCGTTTCCAGCTTTGCGCCCTCATCGGTGATTCTCAGGTTCTCCAGCTGACCGTCAGCCGGCGGTACTAAGTAAACCTTGACCTTTTGCAGATCGTTTGACGCTACCTTCTCCAGATGCGGAACCGGTGCGTCGCCGATATTTTCAACATGCATCGGAATGACCTTTGCATTTCCGCAGCTGTCCACCGCAAACAGGGTGAACTGCACATTCTTTGTAATGTCAACTGTTCTTCCATTGACGCGAACCCCATCAATCACATCACTCTGCGCGTCATATGACGGCACTGCTGCGCTCAATCCCTGCTTTGCGATCAGCTTTACCGCACTGTGATCTGAAATATTCACGTTCAAACGATACTGCGTTGACCAACCCATCTTCTGCATAAAGGTATTGCTGTCGGCAACAACCTCATATCCCTCATATTCCGGCAATGCGGCATTGGTATATTCCGTTGTTTCGTCATATAGCTTCAGCATCAGATTCTTGCTCTTTGCAATTCCGTTCCGTACCACATAGCCGACAATTCCCACACTCGGTGCAACGGTATCCTGCCACTCCTCCGGCGAGGGAATCGGCTTGACCGTAACCGGGAGCACTGCCGTAAAGTCCGCGCCCCGATCTCCATGCTGATTTTCATAGCCGCTGAATGTAAATTCCGTTTCTCCGTCCGGATAGAACGTATGCTCCGGCACTTCTCCGGTTGCGGAATCCCGTAAAGTGGAACCGTTCTCATCCACCAAGGTCGCCGTAACGCTTCCGTATACGCAGCCGTCCTCAACCTCAGCCTCGGAATAATCCCAGACCACTTTCGGCACAATCGGCTTAATCTCATTATTGCCGATATACATCGTGCGGCTCTTTTCGCCCGTACCGTCATTCCAGCTCATAATCAAATCGGTTGGCTGTGCTACGGTTGCCGTAACGTTCTTTGTTCCGCTGCCTTGAATGTCAGCAAAATGATTTCCCTCTTTTTCCGTAACGGTAATATTATAGTCCGCCGTCATGGTAACGGTGACATTTCCTCTCGTCTGATAGATCGGCGAAACCGTAACCTGCGGGCCATCCTCCCATACGTCCACCGAAACCGGCACCGTATGCTTTTTGCCAAAGAAATCCGTTACCTCAATATCATAGGTTCCGTTGGAGAAAATCGGGAAATATCGAACAATATCGTTCAGATAGTCATCATCGCCCTGCACCCAGACATCGCCGTTAAAATCAATTCTCGTTCCGCGGTTATAGTCGTCAGCCCACATCCGAACCGTCGGCTCAACATAAGTCAATCCATTTAGGTTTGTTCCATCCTCAAACGTTTGCGACACTACATCGCCATGAACGCCATGCCGTGTTACCGTCAGCTTTTTGAGGAATACTTCCCCTGTTTTTTCCGAATCCCACGGCTTGGTAAACTTGAGCAGCAGCGTATTCTCCGAAACAAATACCCCCATATATCCGGATTCATTCGGAATCGGCGGATCCTGCATCGGGAGTGTTTCGCCATCGTCGACGCAAATGGTCGATTGGCTCACATCCACATTTTCCCCGTTCATCTGATAAATATAGCTTCCGAAATTGCTGCTGTTCAGACCGCACGTTGACGGAACAACTGCCTCGCTTTCGAACACATATTTCTCGCCGTCCCTGAACTGGGGAACAATCGTGGCTACATTTCCGTATTCATCCACCGCAATAAGTGCTTCTGCAGCGTATCTCTTTTCATCAACGCCCGGATCGGTATAGCTTTGATATTTGAGCAAGGAATCCCCCTGCATATGTATCGGCTCATCCACTTCAATTTTCTTGAAAGCAAAGCTTGCATAATTATTATCCTTTCCCTTATAGGCATGGTACAAGGTCACCTCTCCGTTTTCCGAAAAAACATTCGTAATGGCTGCATCTGCCGACAGAATCCGCATCGTGCCCCCCGTTTCCTCAACATTCTGCGAAGGCTCAACCGTCATCTTCATCGCAATCTGCGGAACACTTTCCACCGCATTCACCGTAAACTCATAAATCGGCGAAACATTGCCGTTTTCAAGCTTCACCTGATAGCAAATGGTATTCATGCCGCGTGCAAGCTGCAAATCTCCGGTTGCCGCCGTACCGTCCAGCGAATCCACGATATTGCTATTATAAACCCGATACTCCCGGCTGTCGGAGGTTGCTTTAAATTCCAGTTCTTCTCCGCCCGTACAAGCCTTATTCCAAAGCCGTAAGCCTGAAATTAAGCCCAGCTTCTCGCCGTATAAGGTTCGCTTTTCCGATTTACCGGTCAGCGTAAAGGCGGTATAGAACATTCCGGACTGCTCTAAGGCATACGCTTCCTCCGTATTTCTGTCCGTTTCTGCCCATTGCGCCGCTCCGATATTGATGGTTGTAAACGGCGTTTCACTCTCCTTTGTGATAAAACCAATCAGATCACCGCTCGGATTAATCGGGCTGAACCTATGATCCGGAAGAATTTCATATTTTGTAATTCCCGAATCTTTTGACGGCTTAATATTATCCAATACCACCGCCGTATCATAACGGAATTCCTGCGGCGTATCGTTGCCGATCTGATACAGATAAACCGAAATAGTATATGCGTCCGTATCTAACAGATTTCCGTCCATATCCCATTCCGGCATCGCAAAGGTCTGATTTGCATTTCGGCTGAGTGCCGCACGGTAAACCTCCCGATTCTCGAAATTACGAATCAAGAGATAGGACTTTTCAAAATCAATATTCTTGATTCCCCAATCCGGTTTTAAGGCATTGCTTAGCGAGAAATCCAGACGAATATCCGTCATCGTCTGCTGTCGGGTAATATGCCCGTTTCTCACCTCCGGTTGATTTCCGTCCGCATCTTTGAATGATTTAGCAAACGTAACCTGGTGCGAATTTTCTCTTGCCGGTGCATACAGAACGTCAAAATTGCCCTCCTCCTGATAGGATACAGACTGTTCGGAATCCGATGGAATGACAGTTGCATCCGCAACCGGGGTCAAATCCGCAAATGCGCTTTCAAACTTCACGCGAACAACGCCGTAATAGCTTTCAAGCGCCGTTTTGTCCGTTACCTCCTCTACGGTTGAAAAGGCAGTTTGATCTTGATTATATGTAAGCTGATACCATGTTCCTTCAAAATTGAACAGATTTTCACGGTCTGCCGTATTGCTGTAAACTCTTGCATAATATTGATCCCCCATCGCAAGAATTACACGCGTATCGGCATATGCTTTCCCCTCCGGATTCTCCGGTGCCGAAACCTGAATTTCCGGCAATGTATTCAATTGTGATAAGTCACTGACAACCGTATACTTTGCTTTTGCCTTTGTTAAATCAGCCGTCGCCGCATATCGCTCGATTTTCGAAACATTCCCCTTGTTATCCGTTGCTCTTACAAGGAAATCACGCTCATATTTCTGCGCTTCGCTCAATGTTTCCCCGGCTTCAAAAACGCCGTCAGCCAGCTCCGCCGACTCCCACTTGGAATCGTCCGCCGCAGCACCCTTATCCACGATCTGATATTCGGCTCTCAAGCCCTCCGTATTAAAATCGTCCACACGCACCTTTGCGGTGATTTTCGCCGTATTGTCCTGATATTCGGTATTCACCGAAACCAGTGCAACCTCCGGCGCGGTTCGGTCAATATTGATGGTTTCAAGCGAAACTTCCTCATTCCCGATATTTCCTGCCCAGTCATTCGCCCGAACAATCAGCTTGGTATTTTTGATTTCATCCGCATCGGTTTTAATATGCAGATAATACTCGCTGACCGGCAGATTCAAGCGATTCCATGCCGGCTGATCGGCAGGGTTCAACTGCGCGGTTTTGTAATCCTCCGCCTTTGGCGCTTCCGGAGAATAAGTAATGGCATATTGGAACGTATGCTGCCGATCTCCGTCATAAACCCAGGCAAAATCTGCCGTCAATCCGACAAATCCCGACACAATCCCTGCGCCCTCACCGTCATTAAAGGTAATCGGCACACAGAACTCACCCTCGTTAATATTACCGGTCGGTGAATCCGCGGTCACTTGCGGCGCGATATTATCCAGATAAATCTGCTGTCTGGGAACACACGTCAGCTCTTTGGATTTCATCGAGTTGTTGTGTAAATCCCATATATTCTTCACCTCAATCCGAATCGGCTTGATTGGCGTATTCGCATCCTTAGCAGTCATAGATTCGGTGATGGTGATCGGTTGAAAGGTAATCTTGGTTGCCTCTCGTTTATTCACACCATCATAAGTATTTTCCATTTTCTCCGCAACAAGCTCCACCGGGCTGCCGTTGTCTTCAATATTCAGCACAGCACATATTGAGCCAGATTTGCCGCGAGTGATTTTTTTCGTAGTTATCATTGAAAAAGTCACCGTATCGCCCACGCCGGCAAAGATGCTGCTGCGGTCAATATCCTCCGGCCAATCGGACGCCTGGGAATATTTCGATAAATCATATTCCGTTGTGTTCGCGTTGATCATACTTCCGGCAATCTCCACACTGTCAATTTCCGGTGCAACTTTATCCACAATCAACGAAAATGGTGTCAAATCCTTCTTGCCGATTGACAGGCTGTTTCCTGCCATATCCGTAACCGGCGTATTGGCGGTAAAATACTCGTCAATCAGCTTCGGCGCATTATCCACCTTTTTATACTCCGTTCCATAAAAGGCAGAGCTTGAATACAGATAATTATCCGCCAGTGAAATTCCGTACATCTGACCCTTGTATTCGTTCGAACGGCATTGAAATTCGTCAATCCGCGTAATCTGGTATTGTCGGATATTATCCGGATTGTCGATGGTAAAGAGAATACCGTTATTTGTTATGCGCAGCGCCGTTGCGGTCAGTGAAATATTTTCAACGCCGCTTTCAAGATTGCTCGCGCGAAGCTTCAGCGTCATATCGCTAACATTGCCCAGTTTCCGGAGTGGCTCACCAAAATCCAGAAAAATCGAGTCGTTCCCGGCACTTGCGGCTTGAATCGTCGGTCTTGTCATATCCGCAAACAAAACATAAGGTCTGGAAACCACCGCCTTATCGCCGCCCTTGCCGCCGCTCATAACGATAGAATCATTGATTAAATCCTCTTTCGTAACCGACATCCAGCTGCTTTCTTTCACTACCGTCGCATTATTGGGCAGCGATGATCCGTCAATCCCCCGTCCCTTAAATTTCATGGAGGGCTGACTGTTGCCATAATTAGCGAACTTTGCGCCGAACTTCATCTGAATCTGTCCCGTATCCAGCAAATTCCGGAAATCATAGGACGGATACTTCATCTTGAACTCTGCCGACCAGCGATCATTCCCGGATTGGCGAAGCCAGGTTGTCAGATACATCATGGACATCGTATCGGATTTCTCATTAAATCCCACGCTGTACATATACCGCGAATTATACCGCCCCGTAACCTTGAACAGCGGTCCTGCCGAAAGCGTCGGGCTGGTCGTCCACCAGTTTCCCGGCGTATTTTTTACATACTTATTAAATAAATTTGAGTCGTTATAATTGCTCGCGTTCAAAATCGGAACCTTGAGCTTTCCCCCCACATCTTCCTCCGCATGAACCTGTATGGCGGATACAGGGAATAACATTGAAAGAATACTGCTGCAAAGCAATAAGCTTAGAAACTTCTTTTTCACGTTCAACCTCCTAATTATATCAGCCGCAGCTTTTGCGCCGCGGTCTTGGCTTCACTTCTTCGGCTTACGCCGAGCTTCTGCAAAATATGGCTCACATGGCTTTTTACCGTTGCAAGCCGAATATCTAAAATTTCGCCGATTTCGGCATTACTCTTATCGGCACAAAGCAGGCGCAGAACCTGCGTCTCCGCTTCGGTCAGCTTTTCCGACATGCCGCGCCGGGGTTTCATGAAATTCGGATAATAAACCGCCTGACCGCGCGTTGCCTTAAGCAGCTGCTTCATAAAAGCCGCATCTCCGCACCAATCACATTCCGTCAGCAGCGGCAGTGCCAGTGCGCCGTACATGCTGATCGTGCGGATAAAATGATACTCCGACGCAATATCAATCGCCGTCCGCATCTCCGCTTTCCATTCCTCATTCCCTTTACGGCGCTTAATTTCCGCCGTCAGCAGTTTCAAATGAATCGTATCAATATGCCGTTCACACTCGGCACAATAGGGAACAAGCGGCGCAAGGGTAAGCAATGCCGCGTCCTCATCGCCCAAAGCCAGCTCCATCATTGCCTGCGTGAAATATTGATACCGTTTCATGACCTGTAAATTAATCAAATCCTTCGGTGCCTTTTGCCGATACCAGTTTTCCGCATACTCCATATCTCCCGTTCGCAGAGCAATGCGGCACAGCAGCGCGTCAATATTGGCAAAAAACCGCGATTGTTCATTCTCGGCAAAGCGGTTGCGAAGCGCTTCAACCGTATGCGCGGCATCCTCCGCCCGACCGCAAGCCACCTGATGTCTGGCGAGCAATCCCACCAGGGCAAACTCAATATCCGGCGTTCCGCGGCTCTGAACATCACTGATTTTCGATACCAGCGTCAGCATGCGGCTTGATACGTCCTCGCCCTTTTCAAACTTACTTTCGGCAATCGCACAATCCGCCATTCCAACGCCGTCCTTTCCCAAAACAGCCTCGACCGGAATCCGCATCGTTGCATACAGTAAATCGTCTTTCTTGCTCCAATCCGAAAAATCCTTGCCCCCGTTCATCAGACTGGGCAATGTGCTTGTTACCGAAAACGGCGAAAGCTTGATTTCCCGATTCATCATAAGCCGAAAGGCGGCGGAAATCGTTTCCGTCATATGAGAAACCCCTCTTTGCGGCAGGGAAATATCCAGCCACGCCAAACGGCTTCTCGCCTCTCGCACCGCCGCGTCCGTTTTCTTCCGTACCGCAGCGAACCGTTCCAGCTCCTGATACCAACGCTCTGATTCCTTATAATCCATCCGCAGGGAACACAGCATGCTCACCCCCTGCATCAGTGCCGGACTCGCCGCGATCTTTTCCTCCGGCAGCGAAAGATAATACCGCTCCATTTCCTTATAATGCCCCATTCCCGGATGAAGCTCCGCATTCTTTATCAAAAGCTCGGAAACCTTATTGTATTCGCCGCTCCTGGAGTAGCACTCCAGTGATCTGCCGTAATCCTCGCGCAGCTCATAATAAAGCCCCGCACGGCTGTAAAGACCGCATTGCTGTTCATTTGTATATTCGTGCGCCTGTTCCCAAAGCAAAAAATCTCTGAATATCGGCCAAAAGCTGAATTTATTCAGTCCGACGCGCAGAAACATCGTTGAATTTTGCCGAACATGCGCCAACATTTCACCTGCCTTGACGTTTCCGCTTACAACCTTTGCAAGATCTGCTGAAAATTCTTCAAACGGTGCCAAATCCAGTAAAAACCGACGCATCGGCAAATCAAAACGGCGGTAGATCGCTTCCTCAAAATAAAGATAAATTTCGTGCAGCACCGCTTCTTGGGTTTCGGGATCATACGCTGCCCCGTTCGCCATCCGCTGCGCTATAATAATCACTGCCAAAGGATATCCCTGCGTTTCACGAAAAATCGTCGTCAAGTCCGATTCCGACAGCATTACGCCATAAGCCGCAAATGCCGCCGCTGTTGTTTCCCGATCAAAAAACAGCGCGTGTGCGTCAATCGTCTGCATGATGCCTGCCAGCTGAAAAGCAATCAGCCATCCCGGCACAATTCCCCGCGACAACAGCACAAACCGCTTTTCCGGATGCTCACGGATCAGCGTACACAATGCCTGCTGCCCCTCGATATCTTGCAACATGTGGAGCTGATCGACCAGTAAAATATCCCACGACGCGTCAGCCGCTATTGCGGTCAGATCGTCTTCCTCCGCGGAACACTGAAGCACGCGCCGCCCTTTTAAAAGCGCGGTGGCAACACAGGTTTTTCCAAAGCCGCATGGAGCGCTGAAAAAAAGAATTCTCCCCTGTTCCATCACCGTTTGAAATTGCCCGGCGATCTCCGGCTTAATCAAAATGCCAGATTTCAAGCTCTTCTCCCCTTTCATCGAAAAATTCAATTATCCGAATGTTATGATCAGTATTTTCATCTGTTTTTGTTCCGCTCCGTTTCAAATATCCACACACGCGGAACCCACCTCCACTGACCGGAAACAGGTACAATTCATTCAAGAAAACACATTTTACAATCGCGCGTTGTAAAATTCAATCACCGAATATTGCGGTGGAAAAATTTATCTGTTTTCGGTCTATTCTTTCGTTACTATTCCCGTAGGCTGCGGCAGGAACTTTCATCTGTTTTTCATTCCGCTGCGGCTCAGACATCCGCTACGCTGCGCGGAGTAGAACTCGCCTCCGCAGACTGAAAAACATATGAAAGTTCATTCAGAAAATCGTGTTTTACAATCTTCTATCATAAATTTCGGATCAGTATAAAATGATTATACCATATATTAATTGTTTTGTAATCATCCCAAAGTATGATTTGTGAATTTTTTTTAATAAAATTCATCCATTGAGATGGTTTGAATTTGCGGCTTGACATCTTTTAATGAATATGCTATACTGGGAAAAAATATACAATGCCGCGGCAAACGGCAGAATGGAGAAAAAAATGGATATTAAAAAATTTATGTCAAATGCAGATGAAAAGCCTTTGGACAATCTTGTTTCCAACGGCGGATTTTGCGCTGATTTCAGAACAATCGGCTGTATCGGCGACAGCTTATCCTCCGGCGAATTAGAGTCTATGGAATTGGGCGAGAGAGGGTATCATGATTATTTCGAATATTCCTGGGGACAGTTTATTGCCCGCGATGCAGGCTGCAAGGTATACAACTTTTCCAGAGGCGGCATGACCGCAAGAGAATACATAAGCGGTTATGCGGCTGCACAGGGATTCTTAGATCCGGCGCTCCGCTGCCAGGCTTATATTATTGCGCTGGGTGTAAATGATGTATCCCAAATTTTAAACAAGGATTTGGAGTTAGGTTCCATCGAGGATATTCACCCCACCAATTATGCACTGAACAAGCCCACCTTTGCCGGCTGGTACAGTGCAATCATCAGCAAATACAAGACCATTGAACCGAACGCAAAGTTCTTTTTGATGACAATGCCGAAATCCACCGAGGATGAAGAAAGATCCGCACTCTACGATCAGCATGCGAAGCTTCTTTATGAGATTGCGGAGAAATTCTCCAATTGCTATCTGTTGGATTTCAGAAAATATGCACCAAAGTATGATGAGGAATTTCGCAGACATTTCTTTGTCGGCGGTCATCTGAACGTTTCCGGCTATCGTCTGACCGCGCTGATGGTGGAATCCTATATTGATTACATCATCCGAAACAACCCGGACGACTTCTCGCAATGTGGTTTTATCGGAAAACAGCATGCTTACAGCGAACAATAAAAAACAGCGCCGCAGCTCTCATTTTCAAGAGCTGCGGCGCTTACTATTTATTTACCCGATTACAACGGTTTGGCCCGATTCCAGCGACTTCTGTACATCAATAATCCGCTGATTGCGCGAGCCTTTAAATCGCAGCGTAATATCCTTTTCGGCTTCTACAAATCTTCCGTCCACCAAAACATCAATCATTGACAAAATCTCTGCCGTCACTTCACAGCGTGCGCGGCTTTTGCCCAAAAGCTCTGTTTCAAAGACATATCCGCTGTAAAACCAGATATTTTTCTCCGGAAACCGCTTTCGCACCTCGCGCAAAAACGGCAGCAATGCACGTTGATTTTCCGGCTCAAACGGCTCTCCGCCGAGTACCGAAAGCCCGGAAATATATTGCGGTGCAAGGGCATGAAAAATTTCCTCCTGCACCGTTTCATCGAAAGCATTTCCGTAGTTGAAATCCCACGCTACCGAGTTGAAGCATCCGGGGCACTGATGTGTACAGCCGGAAACAAACAGCGATACGCGGACTCCGGGGCCATTTGCAATATCGGTCTTTTTGATTGCTCCGTAATTCACAGATGCATCACCCGATCCTGAATTTCCTGCGTCCGTCCTTGATTCCAGAACTGTGTTCCGATATATCCGCAGGTACGTCTTGCAACATTCATTTTATCTTGATCGGTGTTATGGCAGTTGGGACATTCCCAAATCAACTTGCCATGCTCGTCCTTCGTGATCTGAATTTCTCCGTCATAGCCGCATACCTGGCAATAATCGCTCTTGGTATTCAGCTCCGCATAAATAATATTATCGTAAATATGCTGCATTACGGCAAGCACTGCTTCTATATTATTCTGCATATCCGGAACCTCCACATAGCTTACCGCACCGCCCGGCGAAAGCTTCTGGAATTTTGCTTCGATGGACAACTTGGAAAATGCGTCGATTTCCTCCGTTACATGCACATGATAGCTGTTGGTTATGTAGTTCTTATCCGTTACACCCGGAATGATACCGAAACGCTTTTGCAGGCATTTCGCAAACTTATAGGTTGTGGACTCCATCGGCGTACCGTAAAGGCTGAAATCAATATTTTCTTCCTTTTTCCACTTTTCACAAGCGTCATTCAAATGCTGCATAACCTCCAGCGCAAACGGTGCCGCAACCGGATCGGTATGCGATTTTCCGGTCATATATTTGGTACATTCGTACAGTCCGGCATAACCGAGAGAAATCGTTGAATATCCGTTAAATAACAGCTTATCAATCGTTTCGCCTTTCTTCAGTCTTGCCAGTGCGCCATGCTGCCACAGAATCGGCGCAACATCTGACGGGGTTCCCTTTAACCGCTCATGACGGCACATCAGCGCCTTTTTGCACAATGCCAGACGCTCGTCAAGAATCTGCCAGAATTTATCCATATCCCCCTCGGAGGAACAAGCCACATCCACCAGATTGATCGTCACAACACCCTGGTTAAACCGCCCGTAAAACTTGTATTTTCCGTTTTCGTCCTTATAAACTGTCGGGAAAGAACGGCAGCCCATGCAGGGGAAACAATTTCCGTCCTTGCATTCTTTCATGACTTTTTCTGAAATATAGTCCGGAACCATGCGCTTTGCGGTACACTTTGCCGCAAGCTCTGTAATATGCCAGTACTTGCTGCCCTCGCGGATGTTATCTTCCTCCAAGACATAAATCAGCTTCGGGAATGCCGGCGTAATGTAAACGCCCTTTTCATTCTTTACGCCGAGCAGCCGCTGACGCAGCATTTCTTCAATAATCAGCGCAAGGTCGTCCCGTGTCTGTCCGTCCTCAACCTCATTTAAGTACATGAATACCGTAACAAACGGTGCCTGACCGTTCGTTGTCATCAAGGTAATGACCTGATACTGGATCATCTGTACGCCGCGCTGAATTTCTTCCTTAACGCGCATCTCGGCAATTTCATTAATTTTGTCTTCCGAAAGCGGTAAATTTGCCGCCTCAAATTCCTCTTTTACAATCCGTCTGAGCTTTTGACGGCTGACATCCACGAACGGCGCTAAGTGCGAAAGCGTAATGCTTTGTCCGCCGTATTGGGAACTGGCAATCTGCGCAATAGCCTGCGTTGCAACGTTACACGCAGTCGAAAAGCTTTTCGGCCGCTCAATCATCGTTTCGCTGATTACGGTCCCGTTTTGGAGCATATCCTCCAGATTAACCAGACAGCAATTGTGCATGTGCTGAGCAAAATAATCCGAATCATGGAAATGGATAATTCCCTCCTCATGCGCACGGACAATATCCTGGGGAAGTAAAAGGCGGCGCGTAATATCCTTTGATACTTCGCCCGCCATGTAATCTCTCTGCACACTGTTTACAACCGGATTCTTGTTTGAATTTTCCTGCTTGACTTCTTCATTGTCACATTCAATCAGGCTCAAAATCCGATCGTCGGTTGAGTTGGACTTTCGTATCAATGCTCGTTTGTATCGATAGGTCACATATTTTCTCGCAACATTAAACGCCTTGCGGTCCATGATTTGATTTTCCACAAGATCTTGTATTTCCTCCACGCTGACCGCGTGATTCATTTTCATACATTCATCCGTTACATTCGCGGATATCTCTTTGATTTGTTCCTCGGTCAGCCGATCCCGCCGCGAAACTTCGTTGTTTGCACGCTCGACCGCGCCGATAATCTTGGTAATATCAAAGCCTGCCTCTGAGCCGCTTCGCTTGATAATCTTCATCTTGAATAACCATCCCTTTCTATGCCGCCTGTCAAAAATACGGCATTGCTCTGTGTTTCCTGAAACAATCCGGCGGTATATCGTCTTCCAAATATCATACTGTCCTGGTAACCGCCGTCCATAAAACTAAATATTGTATTTTTATGCCCAAGTATTACTATATAT
>ERZ1034984.1793-NODE-1793-length-18905-cov-11.523395_pt1 | contig 18905 bp, 18 predicted proteins | sample MGYA00520589_ERZ1034984 | MGnify/ENA primary metagenome ERZ1034984 (study PRJEB33766, sample SAMN09781790) | gut metagenome | biome: gut microbiome | host: Homo sapiens | place: Madagascar | study: EMG produced TPA metagenomics assembly of the PRJNA485056 data... | reverse complement strand
CTAGACGATATGACGCGAACTTAATCGCGTGGGAGTCTCCCGCCCTCCGGCCCTGGAAAGGTCGCGGCAGGCGGTCCAGAATGTCTCCCACCACAATCGGCGGCTGGCCCTCCTGCCCACACCCCACGGGCGGGAGGCCCCCATGTCTGAGTACTCTGCCGTCTTCGGCATCGACAGCCACGCCAGGACCGCCACCGTCTGCGCGATAGTCGTGGAGACCGGCGAGACCGCCACCGGGACCTTCCCGGGGGTCTCGCCATACGCCGAGGCCGCCTCGTGGATGTCGTCCTTCCCCGGGCCGCGCATGGGCCGGTACGAGGCGGGCTGCACCGGCTTCACGCCGGCGCGCATGCTCTCCGGCGGCGACACGCGCGTGGCGCCGATAGCCACCCAGGTGAGAGGGTTGACTGCCACGCCCTGCTCGATCATGTACATGAAGACATCGGACGAGATGTCATGGATGTTGCCCCACAGCTCGGCGTCGATCTCGTTGTCGCCGGAGCGGCCCTGCATGAACTTCACGAGCTCCTCGGTCGTGCAGTCCTGACCGACCCACTCGTTGATGGGGGCACCCATGGCCCACATGCCGCCACCGCACACACGGTAGCAGCCGCCCACAAATGCCTGCTTCTCGAGCAGCAGCACGCTGGGCGCAACCTCCTCGCGCGCGGCGGTGATGGCAGCAGAGAGACCGGCCGCACCGGCACCGATGACTACCAGGTCAAACTCCTCAGTTTCTCCCTGGGCTTTCTCCGCGACGGCGTCGGACCCCTTCTCGAAAGCCGCAACGTCACCGCCAGCGAGCTCGATGGCCTGGCTGACGGCGTTCTTCAGGGCAAGCGAGGTAAACGTTGCGCCGGTTGCGCCGTCGACCTCGATGTTCTGCTGCTCAACGATGCGGGCAGACACACTGGCGATGGCAACGTCCTTGATGACCTCGCTGTCGTTGCACTCGAGCACGTGCACGTCGGTGATGGCGGACTCGGAGAAGCTCACGGCAACGGTCATGACGCCCTTGATGCTGTCGACAGTCACCGTGTAGGTGCCGGGGTTCAACGCCGAGGACTCCTCGGCAAGGGCGATACCGGCATTGGCAACGGCAACGGCGGCCGAACCAGCGGCGGCGGCAATGAGGTTGCGACGGGTCATGGTATGCATGATGGCAATCCTTCCTTGTTCTCTGGAACACGTTTTCGGAGGGCGGGTATTCATTCACCCGACCCCTCCCCTGCTCGCCAACTATTCTGGCAAGCGGTCGAAGAAAGGAAAATCACGGATTCCGATACTTCACAGGATCTGAAGTGACGCTTGCTGTGACGGCAAAAGAGCTGGCAGATTGATGCATTATCCCCCACCAACGCAATTTGTGCGACAAGGCTAACGACCAACTGTCGATAATCGATAGTTGGTCAGGCAGTTGTTCCCCCGACTGGCAGGCAAGCTGCGCGATTACGCGGGAATGCCATGCGAGCGCTGGCCTGCTTTGCTCTGGCAGCTGACCGATCCGACTGCCCGGCACAGGCAAAACCATGCCGGAATCAGAATCAGCCCTCTTCGAATGGCCCGTTTGACACGTTCGTCGAACCACCCGTACCAAACGGACCATTTCAGACCCCGAAATCGCCCGAAAAAAGGTCCATTCAGCACGATTGACCAGGAAACGTGCTGAGTGGACCAGACCCGTCTTCGGACCCTCTTGGGACACGCCCCAGAAAACCAAAGGGGAAAGATGAATGAGGTCACCCAAAAACTGCGCTGAAACGCTCGACCTTCTTGAGCAGATGGGGAAGTCTATCTTTCAGTCCACCGAGGTACTCATCCACCCTCAATCAGACCCGCGAAAGGCGGCATCTAACTCTGACTGGAAGGCCGCAAACATCGACACATTCTGGAAAAGCTGCAATTCGCGGAAGAATCTCCTTGGAAAAGTTGCAAGTTGTGGGCAATATAACCCTGGAAAATCTGCAAGTTGGAGGCAAGGGGGTTCATGATGCGTCGCAAGATGGCCGATACGATACGCGCATGGCGAGCAAGCAGAGGCGAAGAATGCCTGCTCATCAAGGGTGCCCGACAGGTTGGAAAGACTTACATCGTCCGTGAGGTCGGCCGAGAGGACTACGAGAGCTTTGTCGAAGTCAACTTCATCGAGCAGCCCGCCGCACGCCAAGCCTTTGAGTCGGATCTGTCGTCTCCCGAAATCCTCAAACGGCTGAGCCTGGTCATCCCCAATGTCTCCTTTCCCGCTGGCAAGACGCTGCTCTTTCTCGACGAAATCCAAGAATGTCCCAACGCTCGCGCGGCCCTCAAGTTTCTCGCCCAAGACCCCTCCATCGACGTCATCGCATCGGGGTCGCTGCTGGGCATCTCCTACAAGGACGTACCTTCCATCCCGGTGGGGTACGAGCAAACGCTGACCATGCACGGCCTGGATTTCGAGGAGTACCTCTGGGCGACAGGCTTCTCGGACACGACCGGAAAGACCCTGCTGGAATACGCGGCGGGCCTTGAGGCCGTGCCTGCGGAGATCAACACCCGAATGCTGCGAGTCCTACGGGAGTATATGGCAGTCGGCGGCATGCCCGCCGTGGTGGAACGCTTTGTCCAGTCGAATAATTTCCAGGCAGCCTATGCCGAACAGGAGTCGATACTGGCCTCGTACCTCGACGATATCGCCAAGTATGCCGAGTCCCGAGACAGGGCGAAGGCGCGCGCTTGCTACCAGTCGATTCCGCGCCAGCTTGCCAAGGAGAACACGAAGTTCCAATACGGCATCGTGGAGAAAGGCGGGACCGCCAGAAAGTTCGACGCATCCCTGGACTGGCTCATCGACGCTGAGATGGTGCGACCGTGCAACTGCGTGAGCACGCCGTCGTTTCCCCTCGCCGCGTACGAGCGGGCCGACCGCTTCCGCATTTACCTGGGTGACCCAGGCCTGTTGTGTGCAATGTACGGCCCGCAGCTCGCCGGACCGCTCGTAGAAGACACGCTCACCGGCCCCATGAAGGGCGGCCTGTACGAGAACGCCGTAGCCGACATGCTCGCAAAGTCCGGCAGGAAACTGCGCTACTGGATGAACGACAAGGGCGACAGGAAGATCGAGTTCCTCATCGACGGCCCCGGGTCCGCCATCCCCATCGAGGTAAAAGCCAAGAGGGGCGCATCGGCCTCGTTGGACGCCATGCTCGAAGAGGACTCCGTGGAGGTAGGTTACAAACTGGGCAACGTCAACGTCGGCAAGGCGGGGAAGAAGGTCACCCTGCCGCTCTACATGGCGGCATTCGCCTTTGCGGGCCCCGAGCTGCCAGGTCTTGGGAGAGGCTAGCAAGCGTCGGCGGGTCACCCGTGCTAGTGCTCGACCCAAAACGCTTCATAACCGCTCTTCACCCTCCCCCCACATGCATTTCCTGCCACGCTCGGCCGTTTCTGGGATGCAGTTTTTGTCATGGCCCGCGCGACACCAAGAGAGGCTGGCCCGCGGGATTCCCTCGGGCCAGCCTCTCTTTCACGGCAAACTATGTCGTTCTACCTGCTAGCGTCGCAGGTCGGGCCTGCAATCCACTGCGGAAACTTAGGCCTCGAAGGCGCTCTTGGCGGCGATGCGGCCGAAGATGACGCACTCGCTGACGTTGGTGCCGCCCTGATACATGAAGTTGTGGATGGAGCCGAACTCGCCGGAAGAGAACAGGCCGGCAATGGGGTTGCCGTCGACGTCGAGGATCTCGGCCTTGGCGGAACGACGAGGGCCGCCGTCGGTGTTCAGGAAGCAGGGCGTGAGCTTGACGGCGTAGAACGGGGGCGTGTCGAGAGCCACCATGCTGTCGGCCGGACGGTACTGGGCCAGGTCGGCGCCGCCCTCGCAGAAGCCGTTCCAGGTCTCGACGCTCTTAGCAAGCTCGTCTGCAGGCAGGCCGCAGGCCTCGGCGAGCTCCTCGATCGTCTCGCCCATGAAAGCGTCGCCGTTCTCGACCGGGTCGCCCTCATAGGCCATACCGGCCGGGGAGTTAAAGCCGAACGACGCGTAGGAGTTGGCGTCGAGGATCTTGTAGGCCTCGGGCAGGGGCAGGTGAGTGAACTCGCCGCCGAAGTTCTGGTGGCCGTGACGGTCGCCCACCGCCGTGGCGATCGGCACCTCCTGGTAGCCCTCGGGCACCGACTGGCCGTCGTAGTAGAAGCGGCGACCGCTCTTGCCGACGACGATGTTGCCGGCAAAGCAGTACCAGGGCAGGTCGTTGGCATCGACATGGCAGTACCAGAAGCCACCGGCACCGTTCATGTGCCAGGAGTCGGCACCGATCTTGGTGCACATCTTGTGGCCGTCGCCGGTGTTGAGCGTGGCAGCAACAGACTTCAGGTTGAGGATGCCGAAGGTGTCCTCAAGCATCGTGGTGTTGTTCTCGAAACCGCCGCAGCACATGACGACACCCTTGGTGGCGTGGATGCGCTCGCCGTTGGCCACGACGCCCACCACGCGGCCGGTCTCGTCCTGGATGAGCTCAGTAACGGGGAACTCGGTGCGGTAGTCAACGGCGTCGGAGTGCTCCTCGACCCACTGCTGCAGGAAGATGTAGAGCGAGCGGGGACCCTGCGCGCCCTCAGCGGTGCCCACGCGGAAGTTGCCCACGGCCTGGGCGCCCTCAAGCTCGGGGTACTCGGGGTAGGTGGTGGGCTGAGTGGGACTGGGGGTGCCGGGAGCCTCAACGGACATCTCGTCGACGTTGACGCCGAGGGACTTCACCCAGTCGAGAACCTCGACGGAGCCCTGGGCGAAAGCCTCGAGCACGTCGGTGGGAGTGTTGGTGCGGCCGCCCTCGAGCTCCTCCATGTAGGTGAGGAAGCCGTCGTAGTCATCGGTGTACACGCAGCGGCACACGGAGAACGGGCTGCAGCCGCCGGGGATGGAGCCCTTCTCGGCCAGCAGGACGCTCGTGGCGCCGCAGTCGTTCACCGCTGCAACAGCGGTGGAGAAGCCCGCAAGGCCGCCACCGACAACGACGAGCTCGAACTCCTCGTCCCAAGCGGCCTCGTCGGCCAGCGCGGTGCCGGCGCTCAGGGCAACGGTCGACGCGGCGGCGACGCCGGCGGCCTTCACGAAGTTACGACGCGTGGTACAAGAGGTGCTGCTGTTCATTGTGTTGAGCCCCTTCTCGTTTGGACCCGCGGCTCGACGGCCCCGGGCGGTGGATTGTGTCCGCGACGCCCACGGCGCTGCGGCTGATTCCACCATGGCACGTTCTGGGACTGTCGCACATGGCCCGAATGGTGCCCAAATTGAGAAAAGGTCACTGGCCCGCTTCGGGCCCCTCGCCGTTTACCAGGGACAACAAGCTCTGCCGGTCACGAATGCCCAACTTTGCGTAAATATGCTTCACATGGTTGCGCACCGTGTTCTCCGACAGGTAGAGCGTCTCGGCGATGTAGGGACGCGAGCGACCGCGGCACAACAGCACCAGGATCTCCGACTCGCGGGCGGTGAGACCATGCGTTGCGGCGAGCTCGGCACACCGGGCGGCCACGTCGACCTCGCCGCCCGATGCGGCCGCGGCGCGGGCCTGGGGCACAAGGCGCGCCAGGATGCGCTCGGAACCCACGCGGTTGGCCACCACCGCAACCACGAGCACGACGAGCAGCGCATAGACAAGCGCGAGGGCGAGCGTCGGGGCCATCGTGAGACCTGCAAGCTGGGCCACGGCCCCGCCGGCGACGAAGAGCGCCGAGCGCAAACCCCAGCCGGCAGCTGCGATGGCCATGGCGGGAAGCGACGAGCGCTGGGAGACGTCGACGAGCAGGATCCACAGGAACATGGTGAGAAGGCTGTGGTCGACGTTGAGCAAGACGAACATCGGCATGTCGGCCCGGTCGCCAAGAAGGGCAAGAACCAGCAAGCCGGAGGCGATGACGATGGAGAGCACGCAGCAGATGCCCGAGGCACTAAGGCTGCGATAGGACCGGCAGACCCACATCCATAACGCGAGCGCGGCCAGAATCTCGGGTACGAATCCGGCAACGCGCGCGACAGGTCCCACGGGCCCAGCGGCACCTTCCACGTTGTAGGCCACGCCGAGCACGAAGCACAGCATGCCGAGAGCAACGACCATGCCGCCGAGCTCCTCGCGCATGCGGCCGTCGAGCGAGTGCTTCCCCTGCGAGGCGCTCGCATTGGGCGAGGCGCAGGCCACGACGGCGGGACCGACGGCGGCAAAACGCAGGAGCGCGATCAGACCTAAGAGCGCGAGGGCGCACCCGAAAACAGATGAGGCCACTCCTTCAAGCGGGGCCGCAAGAATCTTGAGGATTGAAGCGAGCGCAACCGAACCGCAGATGCAGGCTATCGCGTCGCGCAGGTCGAGGCGGGCATAGAGCGCGAGCCACCGGCAATACGGCCAGGCGACGCCGATACCGGCGAACGCTGCCGCAAGGCCGATGCCTGCAGCCGACGCATACGGCAGGATGCCCGCGACCACAAGGGCAAGGGTAGCGCCGACGTCGAGGGTGCGCACGAGGCGCTCGTTGGGATTGATACAGAGAGGGATAGCCTTCCCGCACTTGGCCCCCTTCGCAAGAACACCGAGAAGGATGGCCACGCAAGCAACGACAAAGCCGGGATACAGGCTGCGTGCCAGAAAGGGGGCTCCGCTTGCCGACGTCGGCCCCGTGAGAAACCAGGCGATCCAGGCATACGGTGCCGCCATGCCGATGGAGCAAAGGCCGAGGCGACCAAGCGGTCCTCCCCCATCGCCCTCGCGCTGAAATAGACGTTTCTTATCCATGCTTTGACCTCCTGCGTTTGACCTCAGAAGTATAGCGGCATTTCTAAGACCGCGAGGAGGCCCGCTGGCAAACAGGCAGTTCGCACGCGGGCACGCAAGGCCCAAACCCCCAGCGCTTAAAATCCAGCAAATGTGGGGAGTCGGCCCAAACCTCTGCATTTTTGTCAAAACAGGCTGTATCAAACTCTGCATTTTTGTCACTTTAGGCCTGTTTTAGCTTTGCATTTTATGCGAGCAGGGCGTCTACCTGCACGTTCTTGAGGCGGTTGACGGCACCGAGCTTCCAGGCGGGGTAATCGTAGCCTGGGTCGGTGTACTCGAAATCCTTAAGCCCGATGAGCTTGACGCGAATCTGCGGGGTCATGAGCTCACGGGCGATGGGGATGAAGCCGGTACCGATCTTCGGGCCGATCATGGAAAGATACCCGTCGAAGTCGTCATGCTCCATCATCATGGGCAGGCAGGCCATGTTGTGGTCGAACAGGGGCGCCATCCGCAGGACCTCACCCGTATCGTTGTCCACGATGAAGCCATAGTTACCCGCATGCCGATCGACGTTTGCCATGACGGCATCCATGGCGATCATCTCGCGGAACGACTCCTCGGCGTTGTGCTGAGAGCAAAATTCGAGCATGTCATCGACATCAAAAAATCGGTCAAAGAACCGATGGGCCGAGACAAACCCTTCCTTTTCGGACGTAAACAAGGGACACTTGCAGGCAAGCTGCCCATGAAACTTCATAAGCGAGTAGGGCACGTGAGGGACTTTTGCCGCCTTCAGCAAGTCTGCCGCCAATACCTCGGAGTATGGCTCGAACCCAGCGTTGGCATAGCCCGATGAACCCCGCTTGAGCAGGGAAATCTCGTCTCCTTCTCGTATCCAGCACTTGGCAAATGACCCCGACGTCGCAAACTCAGGCGAGGTGGGAGAATTCGCCCGCCCATACATTCCCGTGCCGTCAAAGGCGATGCGCGCGATGACTTCGTCGAAAGAATTCCTGTAGAGCGAGACGTCATCCCAGGTCAGCGGCTCGTCATCGCGTTTCATCCAGAAGGTATCAGTCAGGGACAGACAGCGCACCATTCCAATGAAATCATGACGCGTCGTGAGGCCCAGCTCGCGCATGAGGCGCTCAATCGAATTGCGGCGCCTGGCAATACGGCGGTAATCAATTCAATCGTTGATATCAGCAAAGCCGTACGGCAAATACGAGCCAAACCGTTCGACCTCGATATAGCGATAGTCCACAAGGCGCTGTTCCTCACGATACGTCGCAACGACCGTGTCCTTGTTCATCAACTGATACAGCATCTCGCACCTCCTCCGATGCCTCCCGGCACGCACTCAAAACTGGCAGACATTATACGACGACAAGCACAGTCAGCATCACGACCGATGAATAGCACGTTCCCAGCAGTTCAACTGCTACAAAACTCATGCCCCATCTGTCATATTCTTGCTAGTGAATTCATCGCATTCTTCCTAATACATCTGTCATATTCTTCCCAATAGATATCTCTCCCCCCGAAAGGCCAGGTCCTGTGAAACTCCAGCAGCTTGTATATGCAACGAGGGTCGCCGAGTGCGGTAGCGTCGCCGAGGCGGCACGCAGGCTTTTTGTGGCGCAGCCCTCCATCACAGCGGCCATCCGCGAGCTGGAGCGCGAGATGGGCGTGCGTATCTTCGAGCGCACCAACAAAGGCATGACGGTCTCCGAGGAGGGCTCGACGTTTTTGGGCTATGCCCGCCAGGTCATCGAGCAGGCCGAGCTGCTCGAAAGCAAGTACAAGGCCGACCAGCGTCGCGTGCCACATTTCAGCGTGTCGTGCCAGCACTACTCGTTTGCGGTGAACGCGTTCGTCGACGTGATACGCCAGTTTGACGCCGCGAGCTACGACTTCACCCTACGTGAGGAGCAGACGCACGAGATCATCGAGGACGTCTCGCACATCCGCAGCGAGCTGGGGATTCTCTATCTGTCAGGGCGCAACCGCGAGGTCATCCAGAAGATGCTCGCCACCAACGAGCTCGCCTTCGAGACGCTGTTCCACGCAGAACCGCATGTATTCGTGTGCAGCTCCCACCCGCTTGCGCAGGCCCCCAAGGTCACGCTGGACGACCTGGCCGATTATCCGTTCTTGTCGTATGAGCAGGGCGAATACAACTCGTTTTACTTCTCCGAGGAGCTCACTTCCACGCTCGACAGGCGCAAGAACATTCGCGTGCGCGACCGAGCGACGCTGTTCAACCTGCTCATCGGCCTCAACGGCTACACCGTGTGCTCGGGAGTCATCAGCGCCGAGCTCAACGGCACCTCAATCGTCTCGGTGCCGCTCGACATCGACGAGTACATGGAGATAGGCGTGATCTCGCGCAAGGGAACGCAGCGCACACCGTACGGAGAGGCGTACATCGAGGCGCTTCGCCGGCACATTCCCATGGATGCGTAATAGATAATTCCTATAGCAACCTCTAGTTAAACGATATTTTGCGATTGCAGCGGCGAGCCCCATACTGTTCCCCGCAAATCCGACGGACATCGCCGGACATCAATCGCTCAATAGTCGACACCTTGACAGGCGTCGCCCAAACACGGAGGCTCGCCCATGGCTTCTTGCACCAACGCACCCTTTCGCTGCGACATCGTCGGCAGCTTCCTGCGCCCCGACGTCCTCAAGCGGGCGCGCGCCGACCTCAACACAGGCACGATAGACGCCGCCCAGCTCAAGACCGTGGAGGACGTCGCCATCCGCGACCTGGTGGCCAAGCAGAAGGCAGCTGGCCTCAAGGTGTTGACCGACGGAGAGTTTCGCCGCAGCTACTGGCACCTCGACTTCATGTGGGGTCTGGGCGGCATCGAACGCCGCGCGAGCCGTGAGGGCTACCGGTTCCACGACGAGGAGACCACGGCCGACACCGCAGTGGTGGTGGGGCCCGTCTCGGGCGAAAACCACCCCTTCGTCGAGCACTTCAAGTTCGTGCAGGCGCTCGCGGGCGACGACCATGTCGCTCGTCAGACCATCCCAGCTCCCATCCAGACGTTCTCCGAGGTAACGCTTGACCGCTGCGACGGCCAGCAGGAGAGCCTGCGCGGTGTCTACCCCACCGACGAGGCACTCTTTGACGTCATCGCCGCCGCCTATCGCACGGTCATCGCCGACCTGTACGCCGCCGGGTGTCGCAACATCCAGTTTGACGACTGCACGTGGGGCATCTACTGCGACACCGACTTTGTCGCCAAAACGGCCATGAGCCCGGTTGACATCCAGAAGGTGAGCGAGCTGGGCGTCGCCCTCAACAACGCCGCCATCGAGGGCGCGCCGGCCGACCTGGTCATCACCACCCACGTGTGCCGCGGCAACTACCACTCGACCTACGCCTTCGAGGGCGGCTACGACCCCGTCGCCCCCTACCTGTTCGCCAACGAGAACGTGCAGGCGTTCTACCTCGAGTTTGACACGCCGCGCGCTGGCGGGTTTGAGCCCCTTCGCCATGTCGCCGACGGCAAGAAGGTCGTGCTTGGCCTCGTCACGTCCAAACAGCCGGGCCTGGAGGATGAGGACGTGCTTATCGCGCGCATCAACGAAGCCGCTCAGTACGTCCCGCTCGAAAATCTCTACCTGTCGCCTCAGTGCGGCTTTGCAAGCTGCGAGATCGGCAACAAACTGACCGAAGAGGAGCAATGGGCCAAGATCGCCCTCATCCAGAAGGTCGCCAAGAGGGTGTGGGGCGAGTAGCACAGCACCAGCGAGCAAGAAATGCCAGGCGGCGGGGATGGGCAGTGGGCCCGTCCCCGCCGTTTTTATTTGAGGCGGTGGGTCCTGGCCTGCTCCAGCCCCGTAGAAAAACAGGTCGCAAGTCGCCGTCTCCACCTTCCCCAAGAGTAAAACCACCCTTTATCTGCCTCATTTGCCTTGTATTTGCATCATTTGCGCATGAAATGATGCAAATACTTTCGGAATGAGGCAGCGCGGCATGCAAAAAGCCAGTCGCTAGCCCTGATCGCCCGCTGCGCCGGGATGCTCGGGCCAGGGCGGCGGGTCCATCACGGTCATGTCGAGGCGCAGGGTCTGTGCGATAAGCGTGGCCAGCTCGTCGTCGGTGATGTCAGGCTTGGCCTTCATCATGCCTACCAGGCCGAACAGGAGCAACCCGAACGTCTCGGGCACCAGCTGAATCTCGATTGTGCGGTAGGCCATGTACTCGGACACGATGTAGCTCTGGATGCACGCGACGATTTCGCGGACGGCTTGGGTGGCGAACTGGTCGCGCACGCCCAGCTCGTCGAGTGCCCAAAACGCGGTCGTCCTTCCGCGCGAAAGAATGGCGATGGCACGATTAATAGTTTGCTATATCTAACTAAATGAGTATACTTGGCAATCGTGTTTGCCACATATAACTTTTACCAAGGAGGCACTCCATGGAACTCACCCGTCGCTCGCTCGTCTCGCTTTTCGCCGCCGGCGCCCTTGCCAGCATCGCCCCCATCTCCGCCTTCGCCGGCGAAACCGCAGGGACCGAGGAGGAGAGCGCCATCACCGCCCCCGCGGGCTCCGAAGAGGCGGCTTCCCAGCTCATCGATGCCATCCAGGGCGACTACGTCGAGCTCTTCCCCGTGCTTCGTCAGTATCCCGACATCTGGCACGAGCAGTGCGCCGCCATCGTGGGCGAAGACGACGCCGACGAAACGGCGGAGATGCTGCAGGCGTCCGTGGAGGGCACGCTTCGCGGCGAGGAGGCGGCCGAAGCCTACGAGGCCGATCCCGACTCCATGGCCTTCGACTGCTACTTCCCCGACGGAATTGCGACTTTGCATTTCGACGGGGCAACCGTGACCGGCACCGCGCAGGACGGCGCCGAAGTCTTCTCCCACGAGTATGAGTACCTGTGCTACTCCCCCATCGTTGACTTCTACGTGTTCCGCACCGCCGACGAGGACGCCGGCGAGTACCGCTACTTCGTGAGCCGCTCGGACAACCCCGCCGACACATTCCACCTCGAGATGCGCTTCGGCAGCGACCTCAACGACCTGCTCGACTTCTTCACGGGGGCCTACGCCTACACCATGCCCGCCGCCATCCCGACCGATGCGAGCGACGAGCTTATCGAGCAGTGCATCGCCCTCTTCGTGACCGAAAACCTCGAGGGATAGCCCATCCCGCAAGCGAGACTGCTCTCAACCGGAGAAAGTCCGCCCCCTTCCCCAAACGTGCCATCCGGGGAAGGGGGCGGTTCCGTTTGCCGAGGGATCGTCGAGCGGTGCCGCACCGCCGGCGCCGCACGGGACAGGTCCACCCCCTCAGGACCACTTCTTAGTGAACATCAACACAAACAAGCGCAGGCATACGCCCGCCCGACTCTGGCCACGCGCCGAAGTCGGGCGGGCGTCGTTCTTATAGGAAACAAAGAGCTCGAATCCCACGCATCGATAGGCACGCAGCTCGCCCAATCGACGGATACGCCCGTTTCCAAATATCAACCTGAAACAATGGAAGCTCGCCCCTCTGCAAGCCTCTCCAGGACAAACCTTTATCTGCCTCATTTACCTTGTATTTGCATCATTTGGGCCTGAAATGATGCAAATACTTTCCGTATGAGGTGATACAGCATATGGGCCCCTCCGACACGGAGCACGGGAAGAGGAGGCCGCCGGCGTGGCCGCCCACACTCCCGCACAGGCAAATTGTGGGGTATGCCTGATACGGGGTGTTTTCAATAAGGTTGGAAAAGCGTGTCAAATTCCCTGAAATCGTGTTGGAAAAGCGTGCTGGATTGGCCCAAACTGTGTTGGAAAAGCGTGCCGAATCAGGGCAAATCGTGTTGGAAAAGCGTTACATGCGCAGGTGAAGGGCAATTTTGAGCCTCCAGCTCAACAATCGAGGAGCAGCCTACCTGGAAGCGCGCGCAGGCACGGCAAGCCCTGATGGCCATGGACGCGCGAAGATCGGCATAGACCGCATCTACGCCCCGGTCTATGCCGCCCATCTCGCCATGGAGTGCCGCTAGCCCTGGCCGCCCGCTGCGCCGGGATGCTCGGGCCAGGGCGGCGGGTCAATCACGGTCATGTCGAGGCGCAGGGTCTGCGCGATGAGCAGGGCCAGCTCGTCGTCGGTGATGTCGGGCTTGGCCTTCATCATGCCTGCCAGGCCGAACAGGAGCAGTCCGAACGTCTCGGGCACCAGCTGGATCTCTATGGTGCGGTAGGCCATGTACTCGGACACGATGTAGCTCTGGATGCATGCGACGATCTCGCGGACGGCCTGCGTGGCGAACTGGTCGCGCACGCCCAGCTCGTCGAGCACGGCAAACATGGGGCGCGGGGAACCCGAGGCCGTGTAGAGCGCCCGGCGCAGCATCGACACACAGTTCTTCAGCTCCGATGGAGTGTCGCCGAACGCCCGCAGCTCGTTCCAAGTGGACACACTCTCTACCAGGTCCTCGAGATAGTCGTCGAGCACAGCGTCGGTCACGGCTTGCTTGTCGGGGAAGTAGTAGTACACGAGAGTGCGCGTCACGCCCGCCTTGCGAGCGATGGCCGCCAGGCTGGTGGCGGCCACCCCTTCAGTCTCATACAGGTCGCGGGCGGCAAGCATGATGTCGCCGGCCATGCCGTCCAGTCGCGCACTATGCCTGACCTGCCGCGTCACGGGATGCGGCAGGTCAGGGTCGAACCCGGGTATCGACGCGCTTCTCTGCACCGGCACGGCAGCACCTCCGTCCGTCGAGGAACCGCCATGCTCGACTCGAAACACAACGCGGCAGCTAGAACCTAGCGGTTCTCCTCAACGACCTCTCGATAATTCCGTGTGTCATTATAGATCTCGTCCTTGAGCGGGTTAAGACCGCGGGCGCGGGTGCGGCGGTGCGCGAGTCGCCAGACGTTTACGGACGCGTCACCATGGTCTTGACGCGGCCCTTCTCATCCCAGGCTGCCTTGTAACCGAACTCCTCCAAGTTGGCCAGGGCGGCCTCGCGCTGGTCCTCGGGGACGTCGATGCTGTCGAGGTACACCTTGCGGAAACCAGGGTTGTCGATGTAAAGCTCCTGTTTGAAGGGGTTGCGCTTCTTGACCGCGATGGTGTAGGTCTGGTGGACGAACACGCCGGCGTTGAACAGCAGCGCGATGACCGAGATGGTCATGTGGGCCGCCGGGTCATTCGTAGAATGCACGATGAAGGCGGGGTGCAGGAAGAACCACGGCACCGTCATGGTCACGATCATGTTCACGGCAAGCGTGCGCACGCGGTGCTGCGCGTAGGCGCCGCGCTTGATGAAAAACGCCGGGATGGTGCAGGCCGCCAGCAGCACCAGACCGCAGTACATGGAACGGTCGGAGACGCTGTTGTAGGTGTAGGCGAAGTTCCACAGGTCGTAGCCAATGATCCAGAACCACAGCTGGTCGGGCCAAACGAAGTCCTTCTTCTTGCCACGGCTAACGATGATGCCGAAGAAACCGCAGATACACAGGGCATTCAGGATGCCGGCGATGCCGTTGATGACGTTCCAGGGGCCGCCGACCACCATGTAGCCGTCCACGATGCCGTTGACGCCCGCGAGCTGGAAGTCGCGGATGCAGGCCTCAAGGATGTTGATAGCGAAGATGATGGGCGGAATGCAGACGACGTACTTCTTCTGGAATGCGGGGAAGTACACGATGAGCCACCCGAGAATCGCGCCCGCCAGGCACGAATAGGTCTTCACCCACTGGAACCACGTGCCCGCGCCTGTGCCCTCAACCGCCGTGTGCGGCCAGACGAATATCGTGAACACCGTGGGCAAGGCGATGAAGATTGCGCCGCCCACCCATTTGTTGAGGCGCGACAGCTCGTTCATGCCAATGAGAAACACCAGGTAGAGCAGGACGCTCACTATCGCCGTCCCCGAAAGCGGCTCGTAGAAGAACATGGGGATCCCCTTCCTCCCTGTGCTTTGCGAGCCCATCGAACCCGTGTGCGAATGCCCCAACGCGCGCCTCCGGTCAATGCGACCCGCCCCTTTGGCGGGAGTGTATCAGGGAGATTTTTTGTCGGTTTGACGTTTAGGGGTTGATTTGTCAAGAAGGAGAGGTGGGGCGTCCGAACACAAGGGGTAGACGTCCTTGTGCCGCTCGAAGAAGAGCTCCGCGTCCCTTGCCGTCCCGTCCATCTCGGCCGCCTCCGTGGGTCTCGCCGGTGCTGGGTTCAGGCGAATCATATGGCTGTTTGGCCGGCAATGGGGGCTTCATGTACTCTTGCCAACGGCAACACGACCCCCGGCCGGACACGCGAGACGCAGGTTGAGAAATCCAACGTTTCCGGGCCCGTTTCCTCTTGAAAACGTTAGATTTCTCAACCTATGGCTCGCAGGGCGGTCCGCGCACGGTAGCCAATACTCCGCCGCAGCAAAAAGGGAGCCCGTCCGCCGTCGACTACTTCAGGCTGAGGCCAAACGGACTAGAGGCACCCTTCTAAGCCATCCAGATCACGCCCAACACCAACGGCTCCTTCGGCGCCCCGCTCATCAGCGCGAAGGCCGAGGCTCTCGACGCCGACCGCAACCCCGTCCCCGGCCTCTACTCGGCAGGTACCCTCGCCAACGTCGAGGTGTTCTACCTGCGCTACGCGGACTCCGGCGCCTCCCTGTGCATGGGCACCGTAACCGACCGCGTCGCCGGCCTCGCCGCACCCCTCACCGGCGCCTACGCCAACACGATGCCCGCCGCCATCCCCGCCGACTACGACGACGGGCTTGTCGAGAAGTGCACTGAGCTCTTCGTGACCGAAAACCTCGAGGGGTAGAGGCAAAAAACGCCGAGGTGCCTGCCGGTCGCACATGGACGGCAGGCACCTCGGCACGTCCACAACGCGCACGGCAAAACAGGCTACAATCTCGAGGAACATGTGCACCGCAAAGACGCCCTCATGGATTGGAGTCAATCCTATGAAACACTACTACTCGACCATAGACGACAACGTCCTGACCTTCTCCGACATTCGCACAGACCGGGGCACCGACTACATCCGCGTCTACTTCGAGCGGCCCAACGACTCCGGTTTCGACTTCGCCGAGGGCTCGATTCCCGCCTGCTCGTTCGACAAGACCTATGGGTTCTCCCAAGACGAGCTCATGTCCATGCAAAACTACCTGCGCAACAACGAACTGCTCATCTGGCAGCTCGCCAGCGGGTACTTCGACCGCGCTTAGCAGGTGGTTCGCATGCCAAAAGTCCTCGTCGACTTCCTCGGTTACGTTTTCTTCTTTTGGTCGAACGAGGAAGACCGGCCTCACGTCCACGTCTGCAAAGGACGGCCGTCTCACACTTCCGCTAAGTTTTGGGTGACGTCTGACGGTGTCGAGCTCGATCGAAACGACGCTGCAATCCCCGCTTCAGACTTGCGCAAGATTGAGGCGTACATCCTGGCGAACCGCGACCAGATTCTCCTTGCATGGATGCAGCACTTCGAGGGATAGCACTAGTGCGCCTCCCGGCATGGTCAGGCGTTCGTCTGCCAGAACGTCCATGAGGATGAACGTTCCGTAGGACACGCCATAGAAAATATCGATCTTTCCGCCGTGGGGCATCACCATCAGCTCCGGGTGCTCCGCTCCGAACTCAAAATACTTCAATGCTCCGCCCCCTCACGCTCGTTTCTTTTGATATCCGCAGTCGCAGTAAGGGCCGCCGCAGGCAAGGGTGTACTGCCTCACAAAGCTCGTCGCGCCGCCGGCTTCGCTCATGGCGTAGTCCAAATGGCACATGGCGGGTGTCAGGTCATAAAGCCCCAGCTCCTGCATCAGTGTGCAGATGCCGCATTTCGTAAAGCGCCCCTCATAACCACTGCCATCCGGGTACTCGTAAAAGTCCATGTTCCACGAGTAGGGGTTGCGCTCGGCCGCCTTCCGGGCGGCGGTGGCTTTCATCCCGGCAATATCCTTGGGCGTGAACTTCGACTTGCCGCTTTGGCGGCAGAACCACTTCATCAGCGGCGTCATCTGAGCGTTCTCATAGTATACCGTCAGCGACTCCGTATCCGGCCGCCTCGGCATACAGAGAACGAACGCCCCCAGCATGGCGCAGCCAATGATGTTCATGCTGAACCGATCACCTTTTTCAAATTCGGGCAGCTTTGCGATGATCTCTTTGTACTTCAGTTTTGCGGTCTTTCGGATTGCTTTTGCGGTTTTAGCATCATAACCAAACACCTCTGTCAGTTGCTTTTCAAATGACTTTGCAAACACTGCCCACATTGCCATGGGCATTCCATTCCGGCGCATCTCACTTCTCTCCTTTCCATTCCGCAAGAGTCCGGCACATCCGTTTCTCGATGTCTATCCGGGTCTGGCGGCATTCCTTGGGATATTTCTTTGCCGCCTGAAACGCCAACTGCACAAACAGACCGGAGCCAACCGGCAGCATGATTTTCAGCATCCCCTCCGGAAAGACAAAGTGGGTGCCGTGAGCATAAACCATTGTTTCAATCTCGCATTCATGCGGCTTTTCCGCAAGGCGCTTTTCCATACGGCGGATATACTTTGCGGTATCCCACAGCGCATCGTCCTCCGCGCCGATCAGCAGCAGCTTTCCCCGGATGTTTTCAACGGGAATGTATTCTTCCGGCTCGATCGGATGAGCTGCCTCGGAATCGTCAAACAGCTTGCGGGAGTTTACCATATCGCCGGTGCGTTTGCTCTCGGCGGCGATGCAGTGCCAATAGTCGGGATGCTGATAGCAAAACGGCATATAGGGCAGCGGCTTGCCCCGGTAGGAGAACAGCGATTCACCCTCGACCGGCCACTCCTTGCAGCCGTCCCGTTTGCCCTGCATAAAGCCCTGCCACACAAAGTCGCTAGGCGTCAGGGCAATGGTCAGGGTGAGACTTTGGAACACGGCTGCCGCCGTCAGCGCCAGCGTTGCAGTGGTGGATGCACCGGCAATGCCGATCTTTTGGTTACCGTTGGCTTTCAGCCACGAAATGGCCGTCTCTATGCGCTCCAGCGGGTAATTATGGTGGCCGTAATCCTTTTTTCCGGGCGACATGGTGAGCACGTTTACGCCGCGCCCGCAGAGCCATCTCGCGGCCGAGCGGGCAAGCCGATCCTCCGGGTCATCTCCAATCATGGCGATCACCGCGCAATCCGGCCCGCCGGCGCACGCCCAGTACGCGCCGTAAAAGCCGGCGGTCTCCACATCAAAGTGCAGGTGCTTCATTGTTTCCCTCCAAATCCGATCTTTATGATCTGCATGTTCATCATCCCGTCGCCGACTCGGGCAAGAAAGCGGAAAAAGCCGCTGACTGACGGGTCTTTCAGATCGTTGTAGCCCAGCATATAGCCCCGGCTGGAGACCCGCAAACTGCTGTCCCACGCGCCGATCTCGCTTTTCGCGTCCGAAACGGCAAAGTATGCGCCCACATCCTTAATCTCGGCATCCTTCAGCCATGTTTTCAGCATCAGTTTCACCGCCTTTTCGTTGGCGGCGTCAAACACAAGTACGCCGCCTTGAAAGGCGTCTGCCATAGCACGTACCAGTGTTTTTACCTGCTCCTTTAGGAAATAGTAGAACACTCCCGCCGCAAAAAAGACCGCGCCGCCGGAGGCGTCGATTCTCTCAAACCACGATGTATCGTTGAGGTCGCAGGGGATATTTTCCTCCCGATCCCCGGCTGGGAGCAGCTCGTTGCGCACAGCGATGACGTCCGGAAAGTCCAGATTGTAGAGCTTGCACTTACCGTTATCGCAAGCCCGACCTGTGCTGTCCAACCCGCAGCCGAGATTCACCACCGCCGCATTGGGATGACTTTTCAGATAATCCCGCACCTCGTAGGCAAGGTCGTTCTGCCGCATGGCGACCTCAAGGAAGCCGAAGCGCTGCATCAAATTGCGGGATTTTTTCTCCAAGGCGGAAAAATCATAGTCGACCGCGTTTACCAGCCGCCGCGCCGCCTCATCTCGGTACAAATTGGGGTACAGCTCGGAGCACATTTTCCGTGCGTACAGCGGAATGATCAGCGTCTCCTGCACCGTGTTCTTTTCAATTTTATAGCGCACAGTCATCCTCCTTTATCGCCCCACAGCCTGAAGATACCCGGCCCTCGCCACTTCCTCCGTGTCGTCCGATTCATCATAAGCGTCATAAGGCGCAGTGGGGTCGGGAACCC
>ERZ1034984.1792-NODE-1792-length-18910-cov-30.155396_pt1 | contig 18910 bp, 11 predicted proteins | sample MGYA00520589_ERZ1034984 | MGnify/ENA primary metagenome ERZ1034984 (study PRJEB33766, sample SAMN09781790) | gut metagenome | biome: gut microbiome | host: Homo sapiens | place: Madagascar | study: EMG produced TPA metagenomics assembly of the PRJNA485056 data... | reverse complement strand
GTTTTATTAGATAATGGTACTGTAATTTCATTAATATTTATTGTTTTATTAGAAGTTGTTTTAGTTTGTTTGATGGTAGTATTTATATTATCTTTTTCAGTACGTGATGCAGTTGTTAAACAAATGAAGAATGTTACTATTGAAAATGTAAGGGAAGAGATAATTTCTGATGTTGATTCTAATATTAATGAAGAAAGTTTTAATGAGTTAGTTAATAATACTGAAGCTGATGCTTTAATTCAAAAATATATTGATTTACTTATTTCTGGTATGGCTGGTAATAATATTGATAGTGATATTAATATAGATGAAGATGTAATTACTTTTATTGATAATAATAAAGATTTGTTAAAAGAAAAATTAGGAGTAAGTGATGAACAATTAGAAGAATTTAAGAAGAGTGAAAACTTAAAAAAAGCTAATGATTATTTTAAGGAAAAAGTACAAGAGGGTAATGAAAATAATAAGAGTGTAGTAACAACATTTAGAATATATAATAATTTAATATCTGATAGTTTAAGAATTATACTAGCTATTTCTATTATTGTTTTAATAGTTATTATTGGAATATTAAAGAACTCTTTATTAAGTTTAATTAAAGTGGTTGGTATTGATTTAGTAATTACTGCTATTTTATCTATACTTGTTGTGACTGTATTAAATTTTATAATTATATCTGTTGCTGATTTAGCAATTACAGTTAACTATAGTTATGGTTTGATTTATGGAATTGTTGCTTTAGTTATTGGAATTATAATGATTGTTAGTAGTAATCTTTATAAGAAAAAGATGTCTTAGGACATTTTTTTTGTAAAGTTTCTGTAAAGTTTCTCATATGATTAATTGTGTCCTTAAAAATAATTAGATTTTGTGGTATAATCTATATTCTGTTTGGAGGGGATACTTTGAATTTTTATAAATATGTATGTGAAGTTATTTCAAATGTTACTACTATAGATAAAGAATATATATATGTTATTGTTTCTACTATTTCGGTATTAGTAATATTTTATTTATTAAAAAAAATAGGAAGAAAGGTAATACAGAAACTTACAACTGGTAGAAGAGAATTTGTTTCTAATCAGGCTTATCAAGTTACTTTAAATGTATTAGAAGTTTTAATTCTAGTTATTATTTGGGATGATTATATAAAGGGATTAATGACTCTTATTAGTGTTATATCAGCAGCTATGACTATTGCTTTAAGAGATTTTATACTTAACTTTTTTTGTGGAGTTTATATTAAGTTTAAGAAACCGTTTAAAGTAGAGGACCGTATACAAATTGGAGATATGAAGGGAGACGTTATGAGTATTTCGGCTTTTAGTTTTGAAATACTAGAAGTTTCTACTAAAGAAGATAATGGACAGTCTACCGGTGTTGTTATACATTATCCTAATTCAACTATTATATCGGGACCTGTAAAAAATATTAATAAGGGATTTAAATATATTTGGGAAGAAATGACTATAAAAGTTAAGTTAGATTGTGACTTAGCTAATAATAAAAAAGAGATATATAAAATAGTTAATAGTTTAGAGACAGTTAAAAATATTCCAAGAAAGATGAAGAATCAAATAGCTGATGTTAATACTACTAATAGAATTTATTTTAATAAGTTTGATCCAATTATTTATACTAAGATAGTAGATGATCATGTGGAACTTGTACTTAGATTTTTAATGCATCCTAAGAAGGCTAGATATATAGAAAGTGTTATTTGGAATAAGATTTATTTAGCTTATAGAGAAGGAAAAATTAATCTTTATGTTAAAGATTAATTTTTTTCTTTGGTTATGAATAGTTCTTTGTTTTTTAGAAGTCGTTCATTATGAGGTGATATTTCTAAAGCTAGATTTATAAAGTAGATAGCGTAGTTATATTTTCTTTGGTAGAAGTTGCTTATTGATAATAAGTCATAAATAGTTTCATCCCAACAGAATGGTTCATTAATGTATGTTTTCTCATGATGTTTTATTTTTAGGGCTTCTAAACAGTATGTTTCAACGTCTAAATAATTTTCTTCAGAGTAGGCAAGAAGAGCTCTTTCGACATATGGTTCTCTTAAGTATGGAGTTTCTTTTATGGCTTTTTTTAGCCAGAATTTGGCTTCTTCATATTTACCTATGTTTTTATAACATCTACTAATATAGCGCATGGAGGCTGATCTTTCATCTTTCCAAGTTGCTTTTTCTAATTCTAAGTGTTTTTTTAATGTTTTAATACTTTTTTTCCAGTAACCATAGTACATATATTCTCGTCCTAGATAGTGCATGTTGCGATCGTTTGTAGGATCTTCTTTTACAGATAATTCTAAAAGAGGTAAGTAGGAATTACGACTTTTAGTTGAATCTGGATAATGATTTAGAGTTAGATTATCTATTGTTATAAAGTTTTCTTGTGTAGTAGAATTTAGCACTTCGTGGACGGGGTTAATCCAAGTATAGTTTTTTAGTATGTGTATTTTATCGGAATAGAAAGAAATTATAGGTTTATTGTTTTCATCTAGTTTCCAGTTATAAGTATATCTTGCTCTAGTAGTATTTTCTTGCCAGGATTCTTCTAGTTTTTTACGCCAACCTTCTTCAAATACTTCATCTAAGTCTGTACATACACAAATATCAGTATCTTCTGGTAGGAGTTTTAAAGATTCATTTCTAGCTACATCGAAGCGCCAAGGAGTTATTACTTTTTGTTTTACATTTACATTATTTTCTTTTAAGAGTTTTACAGTATTATCAGTGGAACCAGTGTCTAGAACATAGATTTCATCAGCTTCTTTCATGGAGTTTATCCATCTTTTAACAAACTTCTCTTCATTTTTAGAAATGGCATATACACATATTTTCATATTTTTTCCTTTCTTTTAGACAATTTGGTGTAAAATTATTTATTTTTTTTCAATTTATGGTATCATTATATTAGATGATAGGAGGTTGACTTTTATGAAATGTGTAAAAATAAAAGGTGTTAAAAAATTTGAAATTGGTGACATACCTGAACCTGTTTCACAAAATGGTAGTGTTCTAATAGATGTAAAAAAGTGTGGTATTTGTGGTTCTGATATTCATTATTGGGATGCTGGTGAGCCTGTTGGTTTAGTAATGGGACATGAGTATTGTGGTGTTGTTACTAATCCTGGAGCTAGGGATGATTTAAGAGTTGGTGATAGAGTAACAGCATTGCCTATTTCACCATGTGGTCATTGTAGTGCTTGTCTTACAGGAAATCCCCAATATTGTCCTGAAACTTGGACTCATGCTACGGGTCTTTCTTTAACAAATCCAGGTGCTTTAGCACCAAGGATGGCAATTAGACCGGATATGGTTTTAAAAGTTCCTGATAGTGTTAGTGATGAAGAAGTTGCGATGGTTGAACCATCTGCAGTTGGACTACATGCAGTTCATTTAGCTAATATTAAAGTAGGAGAAAAAGTTTTAGTTATTGGTGGAGGAATTATTGGTTTAGTTTCTGCTATGTTTGCTAAAATGGAAGGAGCAAGTTATGTTGCTTTATCTGAAACTAATGATGCTCGTGGTAAGAAGAGTATTCGATTAGGTGTTGTTGATGAATGGTATGATGCTAAGGATACTAAGATGTTAGAACGTGTTTTAGCAAAGACTAATGGAGGATTTGATGTAGTAATTGATTGTTGTGGTAATTCTCCAGCAGTTAGTTCAGCTTTGATGGCAGTTAGACCAGGTGGAAGAGTAATTTTAGTTGGAGTGTCACTAGGTACTGTTACAATTCCTACAGTTGTTGCTGTTATGAGAGAGTTAACAGTTATGGGCTCAATTGCTTATACAAAAGAAGAATTCCAAACATGTATTGATTTAATGGCTGGTAAAAAAATAGATACATCAAAATTTGTTGATGATATAGTTAGTTTAGATGATGTTCAAAAGGCATATGAAAGATTAACATCTGGAACTGATGATGCAGTTAAAATATTAGTTGATCCTAATAAATAGATAGATGGTGATATAAATGAAATTTGATGAAATGATTTCTAATAAAAATGCTACTAAAAAGGTAAATACTTTAAAAATTGTGATTATTGTTGTTGTTGCTATTACGATATTTTTAGTTTTATATTTTATTTTAAAAGGTGTATTTGGTGGAAATAATACCAAGGTAAAAGAAGAAAAACTTGATACTAATAGTCGTTTAGTACAGAGCTTATATACTAGTGTACATGATTTTAAGTCAACTTCTCCTTATTGGATGTATGGAGGAGAAAGAAGTAGTATTATTGCTGATATGACAGAAACTAATAAAATGGTACTTGCTTATTTAAATCTTAAAGCGTCTGATTTTTTAGAAGCAGATGATTGTACTACTTTAACACAAGAAAATAGTTATGGAAAACTTGTATGTAGTGATAAAACAATTATAAAAAGAGAAGATGTAGAACGCTCATATAAAGAAGTATTTGGAGATCAGTATACAATGAGTACTGGTAATATTAAAGTTAATCCAGAAAATGATACTTATGTTTATGATGATACTATAGATTCTTATGTTTTATATTCAAAGAATAGTAGTAAAGAGAACTTTTCAAAAGATTTCAAGTATAATTATGATATTTATCAAGCAGAAAGAGAAGGAGATACTATTAGGATATATGAATCATTAGAAGTTATTAATAAAGCTGGTGAAACAGTTGATGAAGCCAAGTATCTTTATACATTTAAATTAGCTAGTGATAATTTATATAGTTATTATAGTATTGAACAAGTTAAGTAATAGAAAAGAACAGTTTTTATAAACTGTTTTTTTGTGTGACTTTTCAAAAAGCTAATTGTCTAATAAATGTTTTTCTGATATACTTTATATATAGTAGTAGACTCGGAGGTATGGTTTATGAAGAATACTAAGAATAATTCAAATAATTTTGGATATGCTGAGGTAGTAGGAACTTGTATTATGATTCTATCTAGTGCATTTTTTATAGCTGCTATTTTGATGTCAGTATTTAGTTAGACTTAAAAAATACTTAGTAGACGACAAGTTAACTAATAATTTACAATAAGACTGGTAATAGTCTTTTTCTTTTGATAAAATTAATTTGTAGTATATAGAAAGGTTGTTATGGATAATAGTATTTTAGTTATACAAAAGTATTTAAAAAAGAAAAAAGAACGTGTTTTGTTAGATTTATATATTAGAGATTATAATAAGTCTAATTTTTATATTGCATTGGTATTTAATAAGAGAATAGAGAAATTTAAGGTTTTATTTGTTCCTTTAGATGTATGTGAGAATAAATATATAGATGATTATGTTTGCTATCAATTTATTGATATTGGTTCTGTTAATTATATTTTAAATACAATTAATGATAATGATAAATTAATTAGTAGTGATAAGTTTAGAAATAGAATTAATAAGTATATTAATAGTTATTATATTGAGATTAATACACATATTAATAATTGTGATTATAAATTTGTTACGACTAGGTATATTCCAAGTGAATGGCTTTTCTTGTTTGATGTTATAGTTACTTTGTTTGAAAGAATTCCAGCTTTTATGAATGAATTATGTAGAGAGATATTAGCTGTTTTTGGTAATCCTAATGAGTCTATTGATTATAAGTATTCAGTTGATTTTGATTTAGTTAATGGTGATTTTAGTACTTTACTCTTTGATACTAGTAAGGTTCATGAGGTTTTATTTTTAGAGTATGTTGGTGGAAAGTATTTTGCGATAGTAGATAATGTTTTAGTAGTTGTTGAATACAATCCTAGAAAGATACTTAATTTATATTGTTCTAGTAATGATGATAGTTATATTTATAGTACTTTAGTTGCGATTAGAAATGAAAGTTATAGGAAGTTTTATAAGTTAATGGCAGTTGATGATAAACATGATTTTGAAGTAGGTGTTGCTAAATACTATTTGTGTTATGGATTAGAAAATGATAAGTTTTTAATCATTTCTGGAGATAAGTTGGAGACTTTGGATAAGAGTTTATATGATGAGGGGTTAATTCGAATATTAGATAGTGATTTAGAGTTAGATAAGAAATTGAAGTAGCAAGATTCAGTTTCTTTTTTTTGATTGCAGTGTTGAAAGAAAAATGAAAAAATATTATAATATGTATAAGAAAATACTAGAGTGGTGATAAATATGCGAAGATTGGGAGGGGTAAATTCTAACCTTAGATTTGTTGGTAAGCAAGTAGGATTAGGTTTTTCTTTCTTTGTCTTAGTAGTACTTTTTATCGTATTTATTGCTAATTCTTTTGCGGTTTTAGAACCAATTTCTAGTATAGAAGTACAGTCTATAACTTTAGATAATAAAAATAATGTTGAGGGTTCTTTTAAATATACAAAAAGTGCTAAATGGATAAGTAGGGGAAAAGCAAGAATTAATATAAAATTGGAATCAGTAGAAAAACCAAGAGCGGATTATACAGATGTAATTTTAGTACTTGATACTTCTGGTAGCATGGCTGGTGATAAGTTAACTCAAGTACAAAGCGATGTTAATGAATTTATTAATGATACTATACCTAAAGGTAATAAAGTTGCTTTGATTACTTTTAATGATGTTTGTGCTAATGTAACTAATTTTACAAGTGATACTAGTTTATTGAAAGAAATTATTGATGGTTTAACTATTAAAGGAGAGACTAATTATTATCAAGCATTAGTAAAAGTAGATGATGTATTAAGTTCTTATAATAAAGAATCTGATCGTGATTGTGTTGTTTTATTTTTAACAGATGGATTACCTACTGTAGATATACCTAATGAGGTAGGTCAGTATAATTATTTGAAAAGTAAGTATGAATATTTAAGTATTAATGGTATTCAATATGAACTTGGTGATGAGGTTTTAGAAGGTCTAAAAAATATTACAGATATTCAATTTATAGCTAGTACAAAAAATTTAAGTGAGTTTTTATATAAAGCATCTATTTCTCCAATCGGTTATGATAAATTTGTATTAACTGATTATATTGAAACAAATAATTTTAATTTAAAAGATGCTAGTAATATTATTACAACATTTGGCAATGTTAGTGTAGATGAGGATCAAGTTATCTGGAATTTAAATGGTTTTAAAACGGGGTTGGATGCAGAATTAACTATTGATATAAATTTAAATGAAGAATTAATTGGTTTAGGAGGAGTTTACCAGACTCATACTAAAACAGATGTATCTTATAAGATTGGTGATGTTAATACTACTGAGACCGTTTCAAAAACAACTGCCTTAAAAGATAATTATGTTGTTATTTATGATGCTAATGCTCCGAATGGTTGTGTGGTGTCTAATCTACCTAGTTCTAAAGTTTACTCAGTTTTTGATACAGTAAAAATTAGCGATGATATTCCAACATGCAGTGGATATCAATTTAAAGAATGGAAAATAGTAACTGATGATGTAGAAAAAATTGGAAATAATCAATTTATAATGCCTGAATCCAATGTGACAATAAAAGCTGTTTGGAAAAAGTTAGGATTAGTAAAATCGATGGATGGAAAAATATCAACGGCACAATCTTTATATAGGATGATAGCAGATAATTCTAAGGGTGTAGATACAAGTGTTAATTTTAGTCAAATTCCAATAAGTACTAATTCTGGAATTTATACACGAAGTGGAACAGAAAATGGTACATATCCTGTTTATTATTATCGAGGCATTATAAACAATAATAATGTTTTGTTTGCAGGATTTTGTTGGAAGATAGTAAGAACTACTTCTACTGGAGGCGTTAAACTTATTTATAATGGTGTTTATGATGAGAATAAGAAATGTAATAATACTGATGTTAATAGTCAAATAGGAATTAGTAAATTTAATTCTTCTTCATCTTCGCCAGCTGATGTAGGATATATGTATGGTACAAGATATACACATAATAATCATTCACTAGTAAATGCTAATGTTCTAAATCAGTATACTGCAACTTCTAGTTCATATTATTATGGTAAGAGTATTACTTATTCTAATGGGAGATATACACTTGTAAATGCAGAACAAAAATCTTGGGCAGATAATTACAGCAGTTTGAGTGGCTATTATACTTGTCGGTCTACAGCTGATTCCTGTGCAACTATTTATTATATTGTTGGGACAGATAGTAACTATCAATATGTTTTACACTTAAGTGGTGGGGTTACTGATCCGGCTACTCAAACTATAACATTGGGTAAAAATATGAAGAGTAATGGTGATAGTACTTATTCATTGGAGAATATTGTAGTGTTGAGAAAAATTGACTGGTATCAAAATTATGCTACGTATAGTGGTTATTATATGTGTTCTGATTTGAAGAGTACAACTTGTAGTAGAAAATACTATATATCTTCAACTTCTAACGCATCTATAAAATATGATGATACACTTGGGTATATTTATGGAAATGATGTTTCTTGGGATGGAAATAAGTATACACTTATAGATACGTATACATCAGAGTTGGGATGGAATGGCGATAAAGTGACACTTGCTAAAAAATATCATTATACATGTTTTAATGCAACTGGTGAATGTAGTAGTGTTTACTACATTCATCAATTTGGAAATAGTTCTTATATTTATTATTTAACTTTATCAAGTGGTAAGAATATAGAGGATGCTAAGAATGAGATGTTTACAAGTACAAATGATTCTACAATAAAGAAGACAATTGATTCCTGGTATAAAAGCAATATGCTTGATTATACGGTTCAGTTAGAAGATACTATTTGGTGTAATGATAGAAGTTTTTATTCAGGATCGTTAGTTGGAAAGGATGAAGATGCTGGAGTAGAAAATTCATATTTTAGTACTTATAATAGAATTTATACAAGAGCTAATCCAAGTGTGGGGTGTGTAAATCAAAGTAGAGATGGTTTTACAGTTTCAACTAGTACTGGTGGAAATGGAGCTTTAACTTATCCGGTTGGATTATTAACGGCAGATGAAGTAATGTTGGCTGGAGGAAAAGGTGGGTTAAGTAATACTAGTTATTATTTATATACGGGGCAACTTTATTGGATTTTGTCATCGTCTGGTTTTTATAGTAATGTTGCTGGAAATTTCCGAGTCCGTGCTGATGGGCGATTGAGTGATAACTATGTTAACTACTCTTATGGAGTGAGGCCTTCAGTATCACTTGTCAAAGGTACCAGATACATGGATGGGAATGGTACAGCTGATAATCCATTTGTGATTGGTGATGAATAAATATATGGATTAAGAGTTTACTTGTTAGTGGACTCTTTCTTTTTTATTTAAATTGGCACTCAATGTTGACAACTGCTAAAAATAGTGTTATAAATAAATTGTGAACAAAATTAAGGAGATGATTTGTTTGGAGAAACATGAATTTAAGTCTGAATCAAAGAGACTTTTAGATTTAATGATTAATTCAATTTATACTAATAAAGATATATTTTTAAGGGAGTTAATTTCTAATGCGTCTGATGCACTAGATAAGTTATATTATCGTTCTTTAACTGATAAAAATATTAAAGTTAAAAGAGAAGATTTAGGTATTTTACTAGAAAAAGATGAAGAAAAACGTACTTTAACTATTTCTGATAATGGTTGTGGTATGACTAAAGAAGAGTTAGAAAATAACTTAGGTACAATAGCAAAGTCTGGAACACTTGCTTTTAAAGAAAATATGAGTAAGGAAGAGAAAACTAATATTATTGGACAATTTGGTGTTGGTTTTTACTCAGCTTTTATGGTTAGTGATAAGATTACTGTTACTTCTAAGTCAATTGATAGTGATGAAGCTTATACTTGGGAAAGTGAAGGCGCAGATGGTTATACTATTAAGAAAGCAAAGAAAACTGATAATGGTACTAAGATAGTTTTACATATTAAAGAAGATACAGAAGAGAATGATTATTGTAAGTACTTAGATGAATATCAAATTAAGGGATTAGTTAAGAAATATTCTGATTATATTAGTTTTCCTATTAAGATGGAAGTTACACATCATGAGTTAAAAGATGAAGAGAAACATGAGTATGAAGATAAAAAAGAAATAGAAGTATTAAATAGTATGGTTCCTATATGGAAGAAGAATAAGAGCGAAGTAAGTGATGCTGATTATGAGAACTTCTATATGGATAAGTTTAATGATTTTGATAAGCCATTAAAAGTAATTTCTTCTTCAGTAGAGGGAATGTGTTCTTATAAATCGTTATTATTTATACCTAGTCATGCACCATATGATTACTATACACAAGATTATGAAAAAGGACTTAGTTTATATGCTAATGGAGTATTGATAATGGATAAATGTGCTGATCTATTACCAGACTACTTTAGTTTTGTTAAAGGCGTTGTAGATAGTGAAGACTTATCATTAAATATTTCAAGAGAGGTATTACAAGAGAGTCATAACTTGAAATTAATTGCTAAAAATATTGAGAGTAAGATTCGTAAAGAATTAGAGGATATGTTAAAGAATGATCGAGAAAATTATATTTCATTCTTTAAGACTTTTGGTGTTCAATTAAAGTATGGTGTTTATAATAACTTTGGTGCTGATAAGGATAAGTTGAAAGATTTAGTTATGTTTTATTCAGCTAAGAAAGAGAAACTTGTTACTTTAGGTGAATATGTAGATAATATGAAAGAAGGACAAGAAAAAATTTATTATGCTGCTGGTTCATCTATTAAGAAAATTGATGCTATGCCTAATGTTGAACAAGTAAAAGATCATGACTTTGATATTTTATACTTGACTGATTATGTAGATGAGTTTGCAATTACAGCTATTCAAGAATATGAAGGTAAGAAGTTTGCTAATGTTGAAAATGAGGATTTGGGACTTGAAAGTGATGAAGAAAAAGAAGAATTAAAGAAAGTAAATGAAGATAATGTTGACTTATTAAAACATATGAAAGAGCTTATTGGAGATGTTAGTGAGGTTAAGTTTAGTAATAAATTAAAGAAACATCCAGTATGTTTAACTACTAAGGGAGATGTTTCAATAGAAATGCAAAAAGTATTTGATGCTATGCCTAATGATATGGGTATTAAAGCACAACAAGTACTTGAAGTAAATGAAAAACATCCAATAGCTGATAAATTAAAGGACTTATATTCAAGTAATAAAGAAGAGTTTGATAAATATACAAAGATTTTATATGCAGAGGCTAAAATGATAGCAGGACTTCCAATAGATAATCCAACAGAGATTAGTTCATTAATTTGTGAAGTAATTGCTAAATAGATGTAAAGGAGCAAATGGTGTTTTGATCATTTGCTTTTTTTCTTGAATAAAAATATTTTATCGATTATACTTGTATTAAGATAAGGAGAGAGTTATGAAAAGAAGTTTTAAGATTTTAAAAGTGCTATTTGTAGCGATAATAGCATTTACGTTGACAGGATGCGTAAAATTCAATGCTACAATGGAAATTAGTAAGAATGGGAAAATCAATTATAATATTTTGTATGCAGTTAATAAGAGTTTATTAAATGGAGAAAGTTTACTTACAGATGAAGATAAGAAGAATCTAGAAGAACAAGGTTTTAAAGTAGAAGATTATGCAGATGATAGTATGGAGGGAGTTAATCTTACTCTTAGTAATTTAGATATTAATAAAGTTAGTAGTACAGATAAAAATGTTTTATATGATTTATCAGGACTTACAGATGAAGATAAAGATGCTAAAATATTTTATGTAGAAAAAGGATTATTTAAAAATAAATATACTGCTAAAATAAAGTTTGATACAAATGATTCAGATATAGGTGACACTGATGATGATTCAACTGATGGTGATTATAGTTATAGAGAAGATGATTATACTGATGTAGATAGCGATTATGATGATTCAGATGATGATGGAAGTTTTTCTTCAGATGATTTTTCACAATATATGTCTAATATGGAAATGAAGTTTGTAGTTAAATTACCATATAAAGCAATTAGTAATAATGCAACTAGTGTAGATAATGATGGTAAGAATTTAACTTGGGATTTAACTAAGACAAGTGATTTAGAAAACTTAGAGTTTGAATTTGCATTATATAATACAACTAATATTATTATATTTGTAGTTTTAGGAGTTGTAGTTATTGGAGGAGTTATTTTCTCAGTAATAAATAAGAAAAATAAAGGTAAAAAAGAGACTAGTCCAGTAAATCAAGAGAATGTTAATGATACAGTTAATAATACAAATCAAAATATTAATACTTTCCCAGTAGAAAATAATAATGTAGTAGCAGCTGCTAGTAGTGTTGATGATAATAAAGAAGTAGTTAATAATGATGTTTCATTAAAAAATATTCCAGAACCTAAGATTGATATAAATAATAATAGTACTATTGGTAGTAATGAAGATAAAGCTATTATTTAGACTTTGACGATAAGATAAAGATGAAAAATATCTTTATCTTTTTTTGTGTTTGGGCTATAATATATTAAGAATAGGAGGGTGTTTATGCCGGTGTTATCTAGAAAAGAATTAAATTTAATGAATAAGTATTTTAGGGCATTAAATTATTTGTCTGTTGCTCAATTATATTTGTTAGATAATCCTTTAGTTAGACGAGGACTTGTTATAACTGATATTAAACCTAATGTAGTTGGGCATTGGGGTACTGCTCCTGGACAAAATTTTATTTATATGCATTTGAATAGAATTATAAAGAAATATGATTTAAAAATGATATATTTATCAGGTCCTGGACATGGTGGTCAGGCTATGATTGCTAATAATTATTTAGAGGGAGTATATACTAAGTTTTATCCAGAAATAACTGAGGATGAGGCAGGTCTTAAAAAGCTATGTAAACAATTTAGTTTCCCAGGGGGAGTATCATCACATGTTGCTCCTGAAACTCCAGGATCTATTCATGAAGGTGGAGAATTAGGATATAGTTTATCACATGCAGCTGGTGCTGTTTTAGATAATCCAGATTTAATAGCAGCTTGTGTTGTAGGAGATGGAGAAGCTGAGACTGGTCCTTTAGCGACTTCTTGGAATATAAATAAATTTTTAAATCCTAAGACTGATGGTGTAGTATTACCAATTTTACATCGTAATGGGTTTAAGATTGCTAATCCTACTATCTTTGGTAGAATGAGTGAAGAAGAGATGGAAGACTTTTTCTATGGACTTAGTTGGAAACCATATTTTGTTTCTGGATCTGATCCAATGAAGATGCATGAGAAGATGGCTGAGACATTAGAAAAGGTTGTTAAAGATATAAAGAAAATTAAGAAAACTGGAACTGGTAATTATCCAATGATAGTTTTAACTACTCCAAAGGGCTGGACTGGTCCTAAAGAAGTAGGAGCTAAGAGAATGGAAGGAAGTTTTAGAGCTCATCAAGTTCCAATTCCAATAACAAGAGATAATCCTGAGAATATTAAAGTAATAGAAAAGTGGTTACTAAGTTATCATCCAGAAGAGTTATTTGATGCGAATGGTAGACTTATAAAAGAACTTAGAGAGTTGTGTCCTACACCAAGTAAATGTATGGGAGCTAGTAATTATGCTAATGGAGGATTGTTATTAAAAGAGATAAATACACCTAATTGGCAAGATTATGCAGTTGATGTTAAGACTCCAGGGTGTATAGTTGGACAAGATACGATGGAACTTGGTAAATATATAAGAGATGTATTTGTATTAAATAAAGAAAATAAGAACTTTAGAATATTTGGACCAGATGAGGCATTGTCTAATAGATTTAATCATGTATTTGAAGTTGAAAATAGAACTTGGAATTTTAAAACTATTAGACCGGAGGATGAATATTTATCTAATACTGGTAGAGTAATGGATTCATACTTATCTGAACATTTATGTCAAGGTATGTTAGAGGGATATTTACTTACTGGTAGATATGGTTTTATTCATAGTTATGAAGCGTTTGTTAGAATAGTTGATTCTATGGCTAGTCAACATGCTAAATGGTTAAAAGTATGTAATCAGATTCCTTGGAGAGCACCAATAGCGTCTTTGAATTATTTACTTGTATCACATGTTTTTCAACAGGATCATAATGGATATACACATCAAGATCCAGGATTCTTGAATCATTTAGTTACTAAAAAAGCAGATGTTGTTAGGATGTATTTACCTCCAGATACAAACTGTTTACTTTCTTGTTTTGAACATTGTATTAGGACAAAGAACTATGTAAATGTAATAGTTGCTTCTAAGCATCCTAGACCTCAATGGTTAACAAAAGAACAAGCAAAAGAACATTGTACTAAGGGACTTGGAGTATGGGATTTTGCTAGTAATGATGGAGGAAATCCTGATGTTATAATGGCTTGTTGTGGAGAAACTCCAACACTTGAGACATTAGCAGCAGTTGATATATTAAGAAAGACTGTTAAAGGTATTAAGATTAGAGTAGTTAATGTAGTAGATTTAATGAAATTACAATCTCCAGAGACACATCCACATGGTATGAGTGATCAAGAATATAATGCTATATTTACAAAGAATAAACCAATTATATTTAACTTCCATGGATATCCATCATTAATTCATCAATTAACATATAAAAGAGAAAATAGAAATATACATGTACATGGATATAAAGAAGAAGGTACAATTACAACTACTTTTGATATAAGAGTGCAAAATGAAATAGATAGATTCCATTTAGTAATAGCAGCATTAAAAGAAATACCAAGATATAAAGATGTTTCTAAGGCTTTAGTTGATTGGTGTTTAGATATGTTAGAAAAGCATAAAAACTATATTAGAGAATATGGAGAAGATATGCCATATATTAAAAATTGGAAATGGGATATTAAAGATTAAAGAATGCAAATTTGTTATTCTTTTTTCTTTTATTAGGTTGTCTTTTCATTCTATTTATTGTAAAATTATTTTTAGATAATAGAAGATGGGAAGTTAGGATATTTTGGTGTTTTAACTACATAAAAGGGAGTGTGCTTTGTGTTATTTAGTTCTGCGATAAGTTTAGTCGGATTATGTTATTCAATTGTTATAATGTGCCTATATTTATGGAAAAGAAGAGTAAAAAGTGAAAGAAAAGTAGCTAATTTATTTTTTACTATTTTAGTAATATTCTTAGTATTTTTAGGATTTCTTGATATAGGTTGTGTTGTTGCTATAGCGGGGATGGATAAGCATCCAGTCTTTACAGAAGTGTTATGTCGGATGCATATTTTAGCTGATATAATATTTACTTCGGTATCGTTAGTTTATATTTATTCGGTTACAATAAATGAGGCACTTATTACGAATTATACTAAAGTTAGAAGAGTACTTGGTGCTTCTTTAATAGTTATTGATATGTTAATTTATTTACTTACTTTTATGTTACCAATTGCATATCACACTAATATTAATCCTAATTATTTATTAATTTGTGGACCGGGAATGTATCCTATATATATTTTATCTTTAATGGGAGCAATTGCTTCAGTTATTATGATTTGGAAGTATAAGAAAACTAATCCTAAAGAGTTAACTGTTCCAGTAGCTTACTTTAGTGTTGTGTTTTTGTTCTTTTCAATAATTGTATTTGTAGTATTTGAGTATCGTTTTAATATGATTTATATAATGTATGTATTCTTAATTAATGCTTTGTTCTTTACGGTTGAAAGTCAGGATACTAAGTTATTAGCTCAAGCTGAGGAAAGTCGTCGTGAAGCTGAGATTGCTAATAAGGCAAAGAGTGATTTCTTATCAAGTATTTCTCATGAGATTAGAACTCCTATGAATACAATTTTAGGATTTAGTCAAGCTTTACTTGAAGAGAAGAATTTAACACAGGATTTGGTTAAACATGATGTTAAGGATATTAAACAGGCTTCTGGTGATTTACTTGAGCTTATTAATAATATTCTTGATATTTCTAGAATTGAATCTGGTAAAGAAACTTTAGAGAGTAAAGAGTATAGAATTGAAGATTTATTAATGGAAATTAATAGTGTTACATCAGCTAAAGTAAGTCGTGATGTGTTAGATTTTAAGATAAATGTTGATGGAAATATTCCTACTAAGTTTAAGGGAGACTCTGATAAAATATATAAGATACTTGTTAATACTTTAGCTAACGCTATTAGTCATACTAAGTTCGGTAGTGTATCTTTAGATGTTGGTGGAGCTTATGTTGGTGAGAATTATAAGTTGAGTTTAATTGTTGCTAATACAGGTCATGAAATGACTGAAGCTGAATTTAATAGGAGTTTTGAAGATTTTTCTGAAGAGGGTGCTTCTATTGGTACTGATAGTGTTAAGTTGGGATTAATAGTTGCTAAAAGACTTGTAGATATTATGGGTGGTACAATTGACTTTAGAAATGAAAAAGGAAAGGGTACAAGATATCTTATTAGTCTTGATCAAGCAGTTGTTGATGATATGAAAGTTGGTGCTATTTCATTTGATAATTCTGGTGTCGTTGAAAGAAAACCTCTTGATTTATCTGGTAAAAAAGTATTAGTAGTTGATGATAATATTGTTAATATTAAATTAGCTACACGTTTATTAGAACAATTTAATTTAGAAGTTAATAGTTGTTTAAATGGTAGAGATTGTATTGATTTAATTAAGAAGAATCATTATGATGTTTTATTCTTAGATCATATGATGCCTGATTTAGATGGTATTGCTACTGTTCATATTTTAAGAGATGATGGTTGTACAATTCCAATTATTGCTTTAACAGCCAATTCTTATTCGGGTTCTAGAGATAGATATATTAGTGAAGGATTTACTGATTATCTAGCTAAGCCATTTAAATATAAGGATTTGCATAAGATTTTGCAAAAGTACTTAGGAGGTGATGGTGAATGATTTTAATGACTAGTATATTTAATTTAGGAGATAATATTTCAGCTAGTTTATTCTTTGTTCTAACTTGTTTAGCATTCACCGGTTTCCTTGCTACTATATATTATTCTAAAGTTAGACCACCAGTTATGAGAAGTAGACTATATGCTGCTATGTTAACTACTGTACTTTTTATGTTAATTTCAGAATTGTTTTATATTGTTTCTATAGGATATTTTAATTCTCCAATTGTTTCTAATATTATAGCGATTGTTCATCGGTTAGGATTTATCTTATGGATAGGAATATTTTGTATATATAGTTTTGTTTATTTATGTGATTTAAATTCTAAAACTCTAAAAGAGTTATGTAAGAAATGTCCTGTAATATTAGTTATTATTATTTCAATTATATTAAATTTCATAACTTATTTAGTTTTACCTAAGGCAGATTTTAATACTATTAATTCAGGATTTATTTCTGGAATTGCTGAGTATATGATTCTTGCATGTTTAACAGTAATGTGTACTTGTGTGTTCATTTCTATGTATACTACTTGTAGAGAAATATCTGATGCTAAAAAGAGAACTGTTATTAGTTTAATAATGATTGTTATGTTAATTTTACTTGTTGCACAAATATTAGTCAATCAAGTTTGCGTTTATGTAATTAGTTGTTCACTACAAGTATTCTTCTTATATTTTGTTCTTGAAAATCCAGATATTCATTTAGCTGATGAGATAGATGATTTGAAATCTGATATTGATAAGTCTAATAGCTCTAAGACGGATTTCTTATCTAATATGTCTCATGAAATTAGAACTCCAATGAATGCTATTATAGGTTTTAGTGATTCACTACTTAATACAAGTGAGTTTAATGAAGAAAATGCTAGAGTTGATATTCAAAGTATTGCTACGGCTGGTACTAACTTAGTAGATATTATTAATAATATTTTGGATATTTCGAAGATTGAATCTGGTAATGATACTTTAGCTAATAGAGAGTGTAGTGTTGCTAAGATTGTTAATGATTTATCTAGTGTTATTGAATCTAGATTGGGTAATAGTCCGGTTAAGTTATATGTAGATATGGATGAGCAGATTCCTTCTAAGGTTTATGCTGATGCTACTAAGCTTTATCAGGTATTATTAAATATTACAAATAATGCTGTTAAGTATACAGAAGTTGGTAAGATTAGAGTATCAATGGTATCAGAAAAGACTGGTGTTGATTCTATACTTTTACATATTAAAATTTCTGATACTGGTTATGGTATTAAAAAAGAAGATTTTGGGAAGCTTTTTGAGAAGTTTTCGAGACTTGATAATGCTGTTTCTAATGAGATTGAAGGTACAGGATTAGGTCTTGTAATTACTAAGAAGTTTGTTGATTTAATGGGTGGCAAAATTTGGTTTGAGAGTGAGTATGAAGTTGGTACAACGTTTTATGTTGATGTTCCTTTAAAGGTTATTGATCCAACACCAATTGGTAGTGTTACTCAGTCTAATGCAATAACTAGAGTTAAAGACTTCTTAGATTGTACTGATTTTACAGCTTTAGTAGTTGATGATAGTCCATTGAATTTAAAGGTATCTGAAAGATTACTTAAGAAGTATAACTTCAAGGTTGATACTGCTGAGTCTGGTAAAGATTGTATTTATAAATTTAAGTATGGTAACCATTATGATATTATTTTCCTAGATCATATGATGCCTGGTATGGATGGTATTGAAACTATTAGGATACTTCGTCGTTTAGATGATTATGAAATTCCACCTATAGTTGCTTTAACAGCTAATGTTATGAATGGTATGGGAGAAAAATATTTAGCTGAAGGATTTGATGCTTATTTACCAATGCCTATCGATACGTTAGAACTTGATAGAATTATTCATAAGTTCTTTGATGGTAAAACTCTTGGAGTAGTAGGTGAAAGAAAGACTTACGTTAGAGAAGAAGAGTCTATTGTTGATAAGAAGCCTGTTGAAGAAAAAGCTGAGGTTCCTGAGACTAAGGTAGAAGAACCTGTTACTAAGAAGCCAGTTGAAGAAAAGGCTGAAGTACCTGAAACTAAGGCAGAAGAACCTGTTACAGAGAAACCAGTCGAAGAAAAGACTGAAGTACCTGAAACTAAGGCAGAAGAACCTGTTACAGAGAAACCAGTCGAAGAAAAG
>ERZ1034984.1791-NODE-1791-length-18911-cov-23.504614_pt1 | contig 18911 bp, 16 predicted proteins | sample MGYA00520589_ERZ1034984 | MGnify/ENA primary metagenome ERZ1034984 (study PRJEB33766, sample SAMN09781790) | gut metagenome | biome: gut microbiome | host: Homo sapiens | place: Madagascar | study: EMG produced TPA metagenomics assembly of the PRJNA485056 data... | reverse complement strand
TCACCAAGGATGTGGTCAAGAACCAGTATCACGATTTGGATACTTTCCTGGCTGATGTTGATATGGTTGTTGTTATGGTCAAGCATACTGAGATCCGCGAGAACGTGGACAAGCTGGCGGGCAAGGTGGTTTTGGACTGCCACAATGTCATTGATTTGCCGGGCGTGTATCACATTTAAAGTATGATAGAAAATGCTGTGCAGAAAAGGCAGATAAGTTCTGCACAGCATTTTCTTCTGGAGGACCTGATTGTTTATGTCTGTTAAAGCTAGAAACCAAAATGTTGACATATTAAGAGGTATTGCAGCAGTTCTGATGGTATTAGGACATTCGTTTATTGTTTATCCTATAAATATTTCAGAAGTGCCGTGGTGTGCTGCAATTGGCCATTTTATATATACCTTTCATATGGAGATGTTCTTCATTCTGGCGGGATTTGTTTATCGGTGTGTAAACTACAAGCCATATCTTAAGAAGAAAATTGAGCGCATAGCGGTTCCGTATTTCGTCTTCGGCATAGGTGCAATGATCCTTAGAGCATTTGGTGGAGCCGCAATAAATGGAGTTGAACCGCTTAATGAAGGAATTCGGAAACTGTTGATACATGGAGGTGGCTATTGGTTCCTCTATGTTTCTTTCCTGATTTTTGCTGTATATCCGCTCTTGGATCGTGTATTAAGTAAAAGCATGGCAATCGAGATTGCATTTTGCGGCTTGATTCTAATTGTCGATCAGTATGCTAAGGTTACGGATTTTTTGGCTCTCGATACAGTAACGCATTATTTACCCTATTTTGTCATAGGACATATTATGGCAAAAATCAATGGGGGGGGGGTACGTACTAAAACAAGTATCCTTATCAGTGCGTTTATCATCTATGTGGTTTTAGACAGTTATGAAATATTTAATGATGAAAAGTTAGGTGCTATTTTTCATTTTATTAGAGCTATTTCGATGTGCTATGTTATTTTTCACCTATCAAAAGTTGTTTTTGACAGGTGGGGAGAAAGAAGAGGTTGCATACAAATTAAGAAGTCTTTGATTGATTGTAGTAAATACTCCTTGCAGATATATCTTTTTAACGGGTACTTATTGACTGCAATACGAATCATATTATGCAATATTCTGAAAATACAGAGTCCTTTTTTGATTGCTATGTCAATTTGGATTGGTGATCTCGTAATTTCTTTGATACTGTGCAAGTATATTCTACCCAAAATGCGGTTACTTGCAAGGCTATGTGGAATAAAGTAAGGAGAAAACAAATGAAAAAAGTAATGCTCGTTTTCGGTACTCGTCCGGAAGCAATTAAAATGTGTCCGCTTGTTAATGAACTGAAGAAACATGAAGAACTGGAAACGATTGTTTGTGTGACTGGTCAGCATCGTCAGATGCTGGATATGGTTCTTGAGGCATTTGATGTTACCCCGGACTATGACTTGTCTATTATGAAGGATAAGCAGACGCTATTCGATGTAACTACCAATATTCTGAATAGCATCAAGGCTGTTCTGGAAAAAGAAAAACCTGATGTAGTATTGGTACACGGCGATACATCCACGACCTTCGTAACCGCACTGGCTTGCTTCTATATGCAGATTCCTGTAGGCCATGTAGAAGCTGGTCTGCGTACTTATAATATTTATAGCCCGTATCCGGAGGAGTTCAACCGTCAGGCGGTTTCCATTATCAGTAAATTCAACTTCGCTCCCACAGAGCTTTCTAAACAAAATCTGCTGAAAGAGGGCAAAGATCCAGCCAGCATCTATGTTACCGGAAACACGGCTATTGATGCTTTGAAGACCACCGTGCGGGAAAATTATACGCACCCTGAACTGGAATGGACAAAGGACAGCCGTCTGATCATGATTACTGCCCATCGCCGTGAGAATCTCGGTGAACCCATGTGTCATATGTTTAAGGCAATTCGTCGTGTAATGGATGAGCATCCTGATGTTAAGGCAATCTATCCCATTCACATGAATCCCGCTGTGCGCGAAACTGCAAATGAGTATCTGGGAAATGATGACCGCATTCACATTATTGAGCCGCTGGATGTTCTGGACTTCCACAACTTCTTGAGCCGCAGCTACCTGATTCTGACGGATTCTGGCGGAATTCAGGAGGAAGCCCCTTCTCTGGGCAAGCCTGTTCTGGTGATGCGTGATACCACGGAGCGCCCGGAAGGTATTGCGGCAGGTACGCTGAAGTTGGTGGGCACGGAAGAGGAAACGATATATAAAGAGTTTAGCCGTCTGCTGTCTGATAAGGATGAGTATGAGGCAATGAGTAAGGCAAGCAATCCGTATGGCGATGGACATGCTTGTGAGCGGATTGCGGATGCGCTTTGCAAAATGTAAAAGCCAGTAAAAAGGGAGAATGACCATGCTTGCAAAACTTGGACTTTATGCCAATACAGTTAAATCAATGAAGCCGAGCCAGATTTATTACCGCATCCGAAAGATGCTGAAGCTGGAGTGTAGCATTGGGTGTAAGGTCACAAGTGATGTGAGTAAGGTTGTGCCGATTGCTACGGTTGATGAGTTGGATTACGATCCTGTTTTTCTAAGACGGTTTCCTGCGGATGAACTTATCAATGATACTGTAACATTTTTGCACTCGTCAAAAGAGTTTCATTGGAATAAAAAATGGCATTTTGACGATAAGTCTGCTCTGTGGAACTTTAATCTTCATTATTTTGAGTTCCTCTTTTCGTTAGTTGATGCCTATAGAAAAACAGGTGATAAGAAGTACATGGGTAAATCCATCGAAATTATTCGTTGCTGGATTGCTCAAAACCCGCAAGCGAATGGTGGTGAAGGATGGTCTCCCTATACGATTGATCTCAGACTCACCAATTGGTTGGGATACTATACGGCTGTCTATACCGAGTTAGACGATGATTTCCAAAGCCTGTTTATAAAGTCTATTCATGAGCAGTATGAATTTCTGAGCAGGCATCTGGAAAAGGACATCTTGGGTAACCACTATTTCGAAGACTTAAAAACGCTCGTTCTATGTGCTCTGTTTTTCAATGATGAGCCTGTTTTACACAACGCCCTTAAAGCTTTCAAGGCAGAGTGTAAAGAGGAGATCCTTCCGGATGGAATGCATTTTGAACTTAGTCCTATGTATCACAAGCTGATTTTTGAAGGGGTTGTTAAAGTTTCGGTTGCGCTGAAAGATAGGGGATTGGACGACTGCGAAGTCAATGGGTATCTCCAGCCGATGCTGGATGCGGCGTGGTCTTTGGAAGAAGGATTAGATCGGATTCCGCTTTTCAATGATGCCGGCAGCAATGTGGCAAAAAGTTTGCAAGCATTGGTTTCTGCGTGTGAGATGCACTTTGACATCACCCCAGAATATAAGTCTCGTTTTGTTGATAGCGGCTTCTATATCTTCAAACAGAACGTCTGGAAACTTATTGTTGACGCAGGGCAACCGGGACCAGCCTACATTCCCGGACATGCGCATTGCGATGCCATGAGCTTTGAACTGTTTAAGGCTGGAAAGCCGGTGATTGTGAACTGCGGTACATATGCTTACCAGTGTAAAGAACGCAGTTTCTTTCGCAGCACGGCGGCACACAATACAGTGATGGTTAACGATACAGAGCAGTCCCAGTGTTGGGGGGCATTCCGCATGGCAAAACGTAGCAAAGTGAATGTTGTAAGTGTGTCAGAGAACTCAATTGTCATTGAATTAATGGATCAGCGTGGACGGGTGGCAAAAAGGACTATTCAACTTGAAAAGACCTTGAAGGTGACGGATGAGTCTAATGGGAATAAATTGACCGCCTTTGTGCATCCGATTCGTGAGATTGATATGACTTTCGGTGGTAAATCCAAAACGATAAGTCAGCAATACGCGTCTGATTATGGAGAACTGGTCTCGGTTGAAGCTGTTAAATATGAAGGAACTGGAAATATTTCTGTAGAGATATGTGTTTGATTTGGAGGACTATCAATGGCTGTACAACAATTATCGGGATATAAGCCCCTCTGCTATATAAAAGAGACACTCTATCTGTACAGAAAGGGATTTATCTATAGATTGGTAGAGAACCATCTGGAAAAAGTTATTCAACTATATCCCAATACAACAAAAGAGTCCCTGCGAGTGCTGGCGAGACTATTCCGAACGGAGCCTAAATACGCAGTACCAATTAATGATAGCCAAATGCTTTTGGCTGGTCATCGCACAATAAAGGTTGTGGATGTGGAAAAACATATCGTGAAGGATATTTCCAAATCCAGAGAAGGCTTTTCTGATCCACTAAATATATGTGTTGGGAGCGAAAAGTGGGTTGCACTTTGGGGCGATTATGGTTCAAACGCAGAGCACGATACTATTAATATATATGGCTTGACCAAAGAGAACAAGGTGGAAATTGTCCATAGCTTTGAAAGCGGTCAAGTGAGGCATATTCACAATATTGCCCCGAAACTGTCTGGCGGGTACTACATCTTCACAGGAGACCAAGAAAAGAGCGCTGGAATCTACGAGGCGAATGCATCATTTGATCAAGTGAAGCCAATAAAAATTGGGCAGCAACAATATAGGGCTGTTATTGGGTTTGACACGCCAAAAGGGCTGCTGTATGCGACAGATGCTGTAAATGAGAAAAACTATGTCTTTCTGCTTGATGGAAAAGGTGAGCCGCAAAAAATCTGCGCATTAAATGGCTCATGCATTTATGGTACAGAATTTAAGGGAAAATACTATTTTTCAACGACTGTAGAGCCAGATGAAAATAACCGCGGAGTAACCTCGTGGATATCATCTAAACGCGGTGAGGGAATTCTTTCGGATGAGGTTTATCTGATTGAAATCGATGATGAAATGAACTTCAAAATAATAGAAAAATTTAAGAAAGACAGTTTGCCGATGAAGTTGATGCAGTATGGTGCTATTCATTTTCCAAGAGGAAAAATGGAGGAACTGTGGTGCTATCCTGTGGCTGTTAAGAAATATGACGGGAAAGCGTTACTGATACAAATGAATTAAAATATGAGAAAGGAATCTTGCGATGCTTGCGGAAAAGGTAATCATTGTTTTTGGTATGGGGCCGGCTGGACTTTTTCTAGCACGGCAATTAAATAAGGAAAATAAAATCATATATGGAATTGGAAAGCCTGATGATATCGGTAGATACTCTAATGTATTAAAGGGGTATTACGCAACAGAAACAATAGGTGGCGTTGAAGAAGCTATCAACGAGATTTCTAAGCAAGAAAATCTGAGTATCGGAGGATATATCTGTAGCGACCAGTATCTCACAATGTTCTTGGAGGAAAATCCCAATCTATTTAAATCCATAGATATGTCGGAGCCGGGAGCAGAGGTATTTGAATTAATATTCGATAAGGAAAAGCTGATTAATTATTGCAAAAAAATTGACATCCATTTTCCTGCAACATACAGTGAAAAAGATATAGATTGTAATAGAGTAGATTATCCTATTGCTGCGAAACCCAATATTAAGAGAGGACACTCTCCATTAAAGAAAATAACAGTGATCAATAACCAAAGAGAATTGACTTCTTTTTTAAATGAAGCTAAAAATGCGGGCTATAAGATAGACGAAATCCTATTCCAAAAGTATATAAATGGAGATAATCGTTGGGAATATGGATATGGTGGATATTTCAAGGAAGGAACACCAGTTACTGAGGTCTTTTTTGTTCAAGCAAGACAATATCCTCAAGGAGTAAGTTGCTATACAGTCGAAATTGTAGATGATGTGCTTCGCAATGAAATAAGGAATGCAACTGCGAGATTCTTGAACGAGATAAAATATACAGGTTTTTTGCAGTTTGACTTAAAGCAAGATGAGCTTACAAGGCAGATATATGTATTGGACATTAATCCAAGACCGTGGGGTTCAATTTCAATTCTCACTCCCAAATGCGTGGATGTAAGTGTATTTAGAGAAAAAAAGGATAGTGGAAAGAGATGCTGCTGGCATTTTCCTTTAAAAGAAGCTGTTTCATTTCGCAATAAGAAAAATGTCAACTACAAAGAATGCGGAAAATTAGGGCGTGGGATTAGCGTAATAGATCTTTTCGATAAGAAAGATGTTAAACCCTTTTTTGCACAACCTGTGGTAGCAATTAGAAAGGTTGTCATAAAATCAAAGATGCATAAGAAAGGAAACTAAAGAAATGACTTTGAAATCAGTCAAAGCTATTTATGCAAAATCGGAGGAAAAAATGAATCAGTTACTAAAATATCTTCAAAGAGAAGGTGTTTATGCAACACTAGATAAGGTGAAGAATATAGTGCTTGGACATAATAAGAGTTGCACTGTTTTTCTAAAAAATAATGGGGGGACGAACTGAGAATATCGGGAATTTTGAAATTGAACACCTGACGGAGATTAATAGAAAAGAATTCGATAAGATAAAGTTCTGGGATTTCGTCAACACGGATGCGTTCATTAATAACCCAAAACAGAGTATTCTTTTGCTAAAGGTAGGCAAAGAATATGTTGCCTATGCAGCAGAGGAACATGAAATCTGTAGAGAGATTCACGGGCTTGGAAAGTTCCAGATGCGCTCTGGTGAAGGATGGATTGGTCCTGTTTATGTTTTGCGAGGTTGGCGTGGTCGAGGAATAAATAAAGCACTTGTAGCGGAACAAATAAAGAAGTTGCAAGCCAGTGGCATTGACACTTTCTATACATCAATTAATTCAAATAACGGAGCTTCTCTGAACAGTTTTAAACATGGTGGCTTTTGTGAAATCGGAAGAGTTGATAGCAAAGGAAGTGTCGAGGCAAAATCGGATCGTGTGCTATTCGAACGATTTACAAATAGCTGATTGTGTTAGCAGGACAGATAGAATGAGTTTGTGGAGGAGGGAGAGTGGATATGCAAAATATATATATTGGTTCATTTCCGATAAATGGAGGAGGCGTAACCAATAAAAATAGAGATTTATATGATGCCTTAATTGCAAATGGCGTGAAAATAAGCAAGATAGATTTGAATGAGATAAAAACTAAAAAGAGCATGTTTGCTTTTTTTAAACTGGTCTTGGCAGTGGTAAACCGAAAGAACAGATTTGTGATAGGAATATCGACTGGCAAAAGGACACGTAGAACTTTTTGCCGATTACTCTATACTATAAACAGAAAATCTATGAAACAGTCGATTCTTATAATGATGGGTGGAAACGATAACAATAATATTATTAAGGATCAATTATATGCAAAATGGATGGCCTGTTATCAAAGAATTTATGTTGAAACAGAGGGGATGAGAAAGAGTCTGGAATCTATCGGCCTTAATAATGTGGCTGTTTACCCCAATTGTCGTTTTAGACCTAATACCCATATCATGCCCAGAGTTGATACTGGTTGTCTTAGTTGTGTGTTTTTTTCGTCTGTACAGCCCGAAAAGGGTATTGATTTAATTTTAATTGCGGCAAAATCGCTCAGGTCTGTACACTTCTTTGTATATGGAAGAGTAGCAGATAGCTATAAAAAGAATTTTGAAAAAAAAGTAAATGATTTATCCAATGTTTCGTATGTTGGAAATTTTCATGGAAGTAGCGAAGATGTTTATGCTGAACTCGCAAAGTATGATGTGTTGCTTTTGCCGACTAGATGGGCGGCAGAAGGTGTCCCCGGAATATTAGTGGAGGGTAAAATTGCGGGATTGGCAGAAGTTGTAACAGATCACAACTATAATGCAGAAATCGTTACTAACGGCTGGGATGGAATAGTGTTAAAGCATAATACTGCGGATGAATTAATAGAAGCAATTAGTCGCATGGACAATGATAGAACAATGCTTTTGAATATGAAACACAACAGTAAAATATCTTCGGAAAAATATTTAATTGAAAACAACATCACCGATATAGTCAATGATATCGGGGGGGGGGGGGATAAAGAAAAAAATATCCTTTTGTTCCCTTATTTTTTGCATCTATTCACTGCAACGATACAAAGTTACAGTGTACTAAGGTAACTACTTTTAGTATAAAGGATTTGAAGATAAGGGATAAAATGAATGGATGTAATGAAAATTTATGACAGATTACCTGTCATTTTACAGAATGTGGCTTGTACAATGGAAGGAATTCGAGTCAAAAGAAAAAAATATGGAGCGTTGACGAAGAAATACCTTCCTGATTTTATGGAGCGAGACAATTGGACCTACGCTCAGAAGTGCGAATATCGGGATAGGCAGATTCAGCACATGGTGGAGCACTGCTATTATCACGTTCCCTATTACCACAATTTGTTTGATGAGCTCGGTATTGATTATAAGAACATTAAGACTTTGGAGGATTTGAAGTTGATCCCAATCCTAACAAAGGATATTGTTCGAAATCATGGAAAAGAACTAACAGCGGATAATGTCGCTGAACGTGATTGCTATCATATGCATACAAGCGGAACAACGGGTAGTAGTCTTAAATTTTTATACAGCAAAGAAGCCTATGCAATGCAATGGGCAGAGGCTCAGCGGTATGAACATGATCTTGGGCTTACAGGGAACGAGTGGAATGCCTATTTTGGCGGACGGTCTATTGTTCCAAAAGAGTGTAACAAGCCACCGTTTTATCGTGTTAACTATGCGATGAAAGAAGTTATGTTTAGCGCATGGCATCTGTGTGAGGCAAACTATCCGGATTACATTAAAGGCTTAGAAAAATACAAGCCAGAATTTTGGCATGGTTATCCTTCTTCTTTTTTGCCGTTGGCGCAGTATCTGATTGACAATAATATTAGATTATCTTTTTCGCCAAAGTACATCCAACTTTCCAGCGAAAATGTGACAGAAGCTCAGTTGGATAAAATGGACCGTGCCTTTGGGACAAGACCGATTCAGGGTTACGCAATGACAGAACAAGTGGCGACATTCCGAGAGTACCCAGATGGACATATGTATGTGATCGAGGATTTATATGCTGTCGAGTTTCTCGAAACTGAAACTCCGGAAGTATATCGAGTTATTGGAACAAATTTAACAAATTATGCGATGCCGCTCCTGCGATATGACACAAGGGATCTGGTACGATATCAGGAAACCGAAAAAGGTAGAGAAATTCTTCACATCGATGGAAGAGAAGAAGATAATATCAAACTTCGCAGTGGAGTGATTCGAAGACTAGACTTTGTGTTCAAGGATCAAGTTAATATTACGGAAGCTCAAATTGTTCAAAAGTCCCTAGATTTGGTGGAGTTCAAAATTGTGAGAGGCAAGAATTATACCCAAGCAGATGAACAGGTACTGACACGAGATATTAGCGAGTATCTTGCCGGAAGAATCGATTACAAAATAGCTTATGTTGAAGAAATTCCGAAAACAAAGAATGGGAAGATGAAATTTATTGTTTCAGAGGTGTGATATGAGCATTGTATACATGGGAGCATTTCCGCCTGGCTATGGTGGAGTGACAATAAAAAATCAAAATCTATATATTGCACTTGAGAAAGAGATGCCAATAAAGAAGGTGGATTTTAATAAGGTTAAACGTAAAAATGTTAAAGAGACAATTCGACTTGTGTTTCACCTTTTGAATCCAGGAGATCGGTTTGTGGTTGGTGTTTCTGGAAAAACAACTCGAAAGCGGTTTACGCAGGTGCTGTATTATTTAAATCGTAAGGCAATGAAAAAATCGATTATCATGATAATGGGTGGGACAGCCTCGCACGATATGTCTGTTGACTCGGAGTACAAAAAATGTGCAAAGGGATACAAGAAAATCTATGTCGAGACCCAAAGTATGAAATCAGAAATGGAGGAGGCTGGATTTGAAAATGTGGATATCTACCCCAATGGAAGATTTAGACCGCAGAAAGCCGTAGAATTAAAAACAGCAGATAAGAAACTGCGTTGTGTGTTCTTTTCACAGGTTCAGCCGGAAAAAGGTGTGGATTTTATTCTAAAAGCAGCTGAAGCACTGCCGAATGTCGATTTCATTTTTTACGGTAAAATTGTAGATGGATTCAAGAAAGACTTCTTAAACAACATGGAGAGCTTACCGAATGTTTCTTATTGTGGTGTTTTCAAGGGAACAAGTGAAGAAGTATATGCAGAGCTTTCTCAATATGATGTGCTGCTTTTGCCAACACGATGGGAAGCAGAAGGTGTACCAGGAATCCTAGTAGAGGGAAAAATCGCAGGTCTTGCGGAAATTGTCACAGATCACAATTATAACGCAGAAATTGTTGAAAATGGACAGGATGGAATTGTCCTGAAAAACAATACAGTAGAAGAACTGATAGAAGCAATTCTCTACGTTCAAGAAAATCCGGATGTATTGAAAAGAATGAAGCTAAATAGCAGAAAATCTGCAGAAAAATACTATATTGAGAATGGTATTCCGACAATAGAGGCAAATATACGGGGGGGGGGTAAAATAGAAACAACGGTTTTGCGATGTGTCTTTTTCTCTCAAATTCAGCCAGAAAAGGGAGCTGACCTTGTATTAGAAGCTGCAAGAATGCTCCCACATGTAGACTTTTCCTTTTATGGCAACATTGTTGACGACTATAAAGATATATTCATGAACAGAGTAAATGCTCAACAGAATGTTTCATACTATGGCGTCTTTAAGGGATCTATTGATGCCGTATATGGGGAACTTTCAAAATATGATGTTCTTCTTTTCCCAACAAAATGGGATATTGAGGGTGTGCCGGGTATTTTGGTCGAAGGGAAAATAGCTGGTTTGGCAGAAATAGTAAGTAATAAGAGCTATAATGCAGAACTTGTTCATAATGGAATTGAAGGAATTGTATTAGAGGATAATTCGGCGGCTGACCTTGCTGCAGCAATACAACAATTAGATGAAAACAGGAAGGCTCTCAGCAGATTGAAAGCAGGAAGTAGGTTTTCAGCGGAGCAATACTTCATTGAAAACTATATTAGTGCAATAAAAAGAGAATTGGAGAAATGAGTATGGAAGCTGTACTTCTCAGAAGTAAAAATGTATCAGCTACGGAGTTCTACTATAATATTATTCAGCAGGCGCTGAAAAAAAGATACGATCTGATTTATGATGGTTTTGAAGAATCAGAACTTCCAGCAAAGAAAGATATTCTGATTGTTTGTGGGAGTTGTACTCAAATGCTCAGAATTTGGAAAAAAGGGTATCGAAAAATTGTGACATGGTATCAGGGGACGCTTCCGGAAGAAAGTTATATGAGAAATCATAGCTGGCTTCGAAAGAAAGTGCTGTCGTGTATAGAAAAGTTTGCTTTGGAACATTCGGTAGGTAACATAGTTGTTTCAGAAGCAATGATTGATCATTATGAAAATACTTATAAGTTGAAATTAAATAACACCTATGTGATGCCTTGTTACAATGTTGAATTTCAAAAGGAATGCATTATTTCGAAGAATCCGGAAAGTAGGGTGTTTGTCTATGCCGGTGGGTTAAGCAAGTGGCAGTGCATAGATCAAATGCTGCGTCTCTATAAACGGATTGAGGATCGAGTTGAGGGACGAACTAAGCTACTCTTCTTTACTCCAGAAATTGAGAAAGCAAAGCAACTCGTGGCTGACAATGGAATTTTGAATTGTGAGGTGTCATGTGTTCATTATTCAGAGTTGGCTGAGAAAATGAAACAAGCCAAATTTGGCTTTGCACTGAGAGAAGATACAGTTGTAAACCGTGTTGCCACCCCAACTAAATTGGCCAATTATGTGGCAAGTGGGATAATTCCGGTTTATTCTGAATGCGTACATGATTTTTATAAGCAAAGTAGCAGTAATCCCTATCAAATTGCAATCCATGATGTTAATAATATCACAGATGATGAAGTAGACCGCATCATTAAATTGCTGGACAAAACAATTGATGGAGAAATCCTGCAAGCCAGTATGCACACTTATTTTGATAAATACTATAATACAGAATGGCATATTAATAATTTGGCAGAAATGTTGGGAAAGCAAATATGATTACAGAGAATAGAAGACCGCTTCAGATTAATGTGATAGACGTTATATGGGTGCTGGTTTGCTTTTGCTGCTGTATAAGTGGTGATAAGTGGGCGGGCTCTGTAATTTCTGTATGTTATTACGCATTGTTTGGCATTTTAATACTTATAGTCATTAAGAATGGGCTGTCTATCACCGGAGAAATTGGGGCTTTCTGTGGAAGTGTTTTCCTTCTCGGTATGATAAGCGCAATCTATAATACCTTCTCTGGATTTAGCTATTTCAATTTGTTTGTCCATATTCGGCAGGTGCTGTATCTGATTTTGTTTGTATACTGTGGATATTACCTAGCATACAAAAATCAAGGCAACAGTTTAATTTTCAAAACAGTTCACTATATTTCCTTGATTGCCGCCTTGGTTATTATTTTTCAGGGAGTTCTTCAAAGAGCAGGCATTTATCTTAACCGTATTACGTTTTTTAGCGAGACCTTGTTTCAGGCAACAGATACAAGTCGATATTTTCGACCTTCAGGGTTCTTTTCTGAACCATCATATTTTGCAGAGATATGTCTAATTGATATTTTTTATTGCCTTTTCAAGAAGCGTAACTTGAAAGTGGTTTTGATCGAAGTAATTGCTCTTGCTTTATCAACATCATCATTGGGTATCGTATTTGCATATTCACTTTTTGTTATATGGGCTTGTACACAGAAGATAACTCGTAATCGGTATATTGATTTTCTCATTAAAGCAATAATGATTAGTATATTATTGGCGGCTATCATCCTTTTCGTTGGGTATCAAGGCGATAATGCCATTATATTGCGGATCCAAAAAGGAGCAACCATCAAGCAGAGAACACTGAGATCATTTGAAATATTTGGAAAGTTAGATGATGGTCACAAGTTCTTTGGAATAGGAATGCAGAATCTTACACGGTATCTAAATGAGCATTCCATTACTCTAGTTAATGATGGGGTGGATACAATTGTAAATAAAGAATTTGCCCAATCATTTGGCTACATTCTTTGTACATTGGGTATTCCAGGTGCTATCACTTTTGTGGGATTTTTGACCTCTCTTTTCATAAAGTGTAAGAAAAAAAATAAGTGTTTCTTTATTTTGATTACCGAACTTTGTTTAACAGCAAGTCTGATTACAAGGATGATTTTTGTCCTTTATATTTCTGTGATTTATCAAATGATATTCGAAGAGTCGGAGGAAAACAGTATTCAGAATGAATAATAAAAAGAATGCGATATCTTCCCTTGCCTTACAGTTAGCAACAATAGCACAAGGATTGATACTACCCAAGCTCATCTTGGGGGCATTTGGATCCGAGGTAAATGGACTTGTATCATCTATCACACAGTTCCTTAGTTTCATTTCACTTCTTGAGGGCGGTCTTGGCGCTGTTGTACTTGCAGAACTATATGGGCCGATTGAAAAAAAGAACGATGATAAAATACAGGGGATACTAGGTGCCTGCCAGTCGTTCTTTTCGAAGTTGACACTGGTGTTTCTTGTTTATACGATTTTAGTGGCTTTCTTCTATCCGCGATACATTGACACTAGTCTGTCAAAAGGGGCTGTCGCTGTTCTTGTGTTGATTCTTAGCATGACGACAGTTGCGCAGTACCTGTTCTCTATAACATACCGACTACTGCTTCAAGCAGAACAGAAGCTGTATATCGTTAATTATGTATCAGCTGTAACGATTTTGATAAACACAATCTCAGCGGCAGTTATTATTTTTGTGTTTCCAAGCATTCATGTTGTTAAGCTTTGCTCTGGCATAATTTATATGATTCAGCCAATGGTATATAAGGCTTTTGTTGAAAAGAAATTCTTAAAAGAAAATATACGAAAGAAAAAGCAGCATTACATCCTTAAAAACCGTTGGAGCGGATTCGCTCAGAATTTGGCGCATTTTGTAAATATGAATACAGATGTTGCATTGATCACGCTTTTTATGCCACTTCAATATGTAAGCGTTTATTCGGTGCATTTACTGGTAATTAATGCGTTAAGAGGCATTGTAACAAGCGTCGGAAATAGTTATCAAAGTGCATTGGGAAAATACATTGCCATGGGAGATTCTGCTCAATTGAAGCAGAAATTCAGAAAGTTTGAAGAAGGATTTTGGCTAGCTGGAATGGTTTTATTCTTTTGCTGTGCACTTTTAATTAATCCGTTTGTCCAAATTTATACGACTGGAATCACAGACACTGAATATTATCAGCCGATTTTTTCATTTGTAATAGTTCTTGCAAACATGATTTATGTTATTCGAGAACCATATAGATTATTGGTTTTGGCAGGCGGAAAATTCAAGGAGACGAATTTTGGCGCATTTGCAGAAGCTATCATAAATTTAGGGATGTCTCTTTTGCTAATTACAAAATTTGGACTAATCGGTGTTGCAATTGGAACGCTGGTTGCTGTTGTGTTTAGGCTTATTTATTTTGTCTGGTATCTTCATAAGGATATTATTCAACTTGACTATGCATCGTTTTCTCCATATATTGTTACATTTATTGTAGCATTCGCTGTGAATTTATTTGTGTATGTTTCTTGGCCTTTAAAGTTGAATGGCATCATCCGTTTTTTTGTTGCTGGATGTATTGTATTTGTTGCAGAGTGTGGAGTCTGTGGCTTAGTATACTGGATTAATCGAAGAATATTTCAAGCAATTAAAGGCTAGTTATCTCGTGCCATGCGTTAGCATGGCTGTGTTGATCGAGTGTGCTACCTCTCCGTGGTGAGCAGCAGGCAACGGATTATAATCCAGCTAAAGCATATATTCGTTAAATCACTCTTTGGATGAGGACACAATTACATAATGGGAAAGTATTTTGGAACCGATGGCTTCCGCGGCGAGGCCGGCGTGACGCTGACGGCTGACCACGCATATAAAGTGGGCCGCTTCCTCGGCTGGTATTACAACATGATCCGGGAGCGGAATGGCAACAACGAGCCTGCACGGATTGTAATCGGCAAAGACACCCGCCGCAGCTCCTATATGTTCGAGTACAGCCTAGTCGCAGGTCTGACCGCTTCTGGCGCAGATGCCTATCTGCTCCACGTCACTACTACGCCCAGCGTCGCCTACATCGCCCGTGTGGATGATTTTGATTGTGGCATCATGATTTCCGCAAGCCATAATCCCTACTATGATAACGGTATCAAGCTGATCGACTGCTATGGTGAGAAGATGCCAGAGGAAATCTTGCTGTTAGTCGAGCATTACATTGACGGCAAGCTCCATGTCTTTGATCAGGACTGGCCTGAGCTGCCATTTGCCCATCGTGAGCATATCGGCTGTACTGTGGACTACGTTGCAGGCCGCAACCGCTACATGGGCTACCTGATTAGCCTCGGCATCTACTCTTTCAAGGGTCTGAAGGTTGGTTTGGACTGCGCCAATGGTTCAAGCTGGAACATCGCCAAGTCTGTGTTCGACGCACTGGGGGCGGACACCTATGTCATCAATGCACAGCCCAACGGTATGAATATCAACAACAATGCAGGTTCCACCCACATCGAGGGCTTGCAGAAGTTCGTGGTAGAGAAGGGGCTGGACATCGGTTTTGCCTACGACGGTGATGCTGATCGTTGCCTGTGTGTGGATGAAAAGGGCAATGTGATCACCGGCGACCACATCCTGTACATCTACGGCTGCTACATGAAGGAGCGTGGCAAGCTGCTGACCAACACTGTGGTCACGACCGTTATGTCCAACTTTGGCCTGTATAAGGCCTTTGATGAGAAGGGCATCGGCTACGCAAAGACTGCCGTGGGCGACAAATATGTCTACGAGTACATGGCAAAGAACGGTTGCCGTATCGGTGGTGAGCAGAGCGGCCACATCATCTTCTCCAAGTACGCCAGCACCGGCGACGGCATCCTGACCAGCCTGAAGATGATGGAAGTGATGCTGGCCAAGAAGATGCCCATGAGCAAGCTGGCCGAGCCGCTGACCATCTATCCGCAGGTGCTGGAGAACGTCCGTGTCACCGACAAGAAGGCCGCGCAGGACGATGCCGCCGTACAGGCCACCGTCAAGGCCGTGGCCGAGGCGCTGGGCGACACCGGCCGCATCCTTGTCCGTGAGTCCGGCACCGAGCCGGTGGTCCGCGTTATGGTGGAAGCACCTGACCATGACACCTGCCAGAAGTATGTGTCTCAGGTCGTGGAGACCATCAAGAGCAGAGGCTACGGAGTCTAATTCACAGAGCATCTTGGTGGAGGTCTAGCCTTCGGAAAAGGTTGCTTAATCATCGTCCTCAACGCCACTCCAACCTATGAAAATTTCCTCTGCATCCTCCAGTTTTGACCAGTCGAGGTGCTGTCCACATCGATGGCAGTACCTTTGGTATTCTCGCTCTATGCAGACATCGCACCTTGGACAGACGGAGAATATGTTTTCATCTCGATAGATGCGTACTGCGGTTACAGTTTTGGGTAGACGGTATGTAGGGGAAAGCGGTAGAGAGACCATCCCAATAATTGTGTAAACCTCCCGAGAGGTGTAAAATAGAAGCATCAGGATGGAGGAAAAGATATGTCCCGAAAGAATCGAAGCCCGGAAGAAAAAGCCCGCAGAGCAAAGATCCGTGAACTGCTGCAGATAGCGAACATCGATAGCATGGACGACATCCAGAACTTGTTCAAGGAAACCATTGCCGAATTCATGGAGAATGGTCTGGAGGCTGAATTGGATGAGGATCTTGGCTACAGCAAATACGACTACAAGAACAAAGCTACGGACAACAGCCGGAACGGCCACAGCAGCAAAAATCTGCGGACCAGTTTTGGCGATGTTGAGGTATCTGTTCCCCGTGACCGGAAGGGTGAATTTGAACCGCAGCTTACCCAGTATTTCTTCGGATTGGCGTGTGCAAGAAAAGCCCTGATAAAAAATAAAAAATAAGAATTTAGAGTCAATTGAGTTTTAGAATATGAAATTGGATTAAAAAGAAACATCATCAAAAGTCTTGACAGCTCTTGAGTGAGAAAGATTCGGAAAGACTTTTTTGGAATATAGATTGGATTAACAAGAAAATAAAGGAGATGCAAAAATGAATTCAGAGGAAAGCTGGTGGTGCGAACCAGAAAAACAAGAGCTTCGGAATGATTGTTCAAGAATATCGGCAACGCAACGGCTGGACACAGGAGGAACTGGCATGGAGAGCAGGGGTCACGAGGGAACATATAAGGCAAATTTTGGAGCATGAATGTCACATAGCGGGAGGCAGTACATATGGATCAGGCGACAAATGCCATACACGCCGTATAAGATCGGGGTATACATCCGGTATCGGAGCCGAGATTTGAACAGTTTTTTCGCCCCCGCTCTTGACACCGGCCCCCTTTGGGAATACTCTAATAGTAACAACCTGCTCCCGCAATGCGGGAAGATCAGAGGAAAGAGGGATTTTGCAAGATGAAAAAACGTGTTGGCATCCTGACCTCCGGCGGCGACTGCCCCGGCCTGAACGCCACGATCCGCGGCGTGGCCAAGGCGCTGTATGCCCGGATGGGCGACAATGTGGAGATCGTGGGCATCCTGAACGGCTACCACGGCCTCATCACCGGAGACTACAAAGAGATGAACGAGGACGACTTCCGGGGCATCCTGACGCTGGGCGGCACCATTCTGGGCACCAAGCGCACCCCCTTCAAACTGATGCGGGTGGTCGAAGAGGACAAGATCGACAAGGTCGCGGCCATGAAGAAGACCTATAAGGACGCAAAGCTTGATTGTCTGCTCTGCCTCGGCGGCAACGGCACCCACAAGACCGCCAACCTCCTCTCGCAGGAGGGGCTGAACATCATCGGTCTGCCCAAGACCATCGACAACGACATCTACGGCACCGACGTCACCTTCGGCTTCCACACCGCTGTGGACATCGCCACCGACGTTATCGATCGCATCCATACCACTGCAGGCAGCCACAGCCGCGTGATGTGCATCGAGATCATGGGCAACAAGGCTGGCTGGCTGACCCTCTACTCCGGCATCGCGGGCGGCGCGGATATCATCCTGCTGCCCGAAATGCCCTACGACATCGACCGCGTCTGCGACGCCGTAGAGCGCCGCGCCAAGAAGGGCTCCAACTTCTCCATCATCGCGGTGGCCGAGGGTGCCATGAACGAGGAAGAGGCCAAGATGAAGCGGAAGGAGTGGACCGCCAAGCGCGCCGAGGCGGGCTACACCACCGCCACCAACCGCATCGCCGCCGCCGTCCAGAAGAAGACCGGAATGGAGACCCGCGTCTGCATCCCCGGCCACATGCAGCGCGGCGGCAGCCCCAGCGCGTATGACCGCGTGCTGGCCACCCAGTTCGGCAGCTACGCCGCTAAGCTTGTGGAGATCGAGCGCTACGGCGTCACCGTGGCCCTGCTCAACGGCCACGTCACCGCCAACCGCTTGGAGGACATCGCCGGCAAGACCCGCAATGTCCCCGAAGGCTGCGAGCTGCTCACCGTTGCTAAACGCATGGGGATCAGTTTGGGCTGAGAAATCTTTCCGGCATGACCGCAATCTTCTTCCCGGTTTATCCGTATTCCAAGTGTAACAAAACCTCGTGAAAGGAAGTGTCTCTCCACGAAAAAAATCCATAAGTTCTTTTCTAAAGATTTGCTCCATATTCTTGGTGCTGTTGGGGTTTTTGTTGCTTTTCTGATTTCTATCGCCTATAAGCAAGTTGGAATCGGGGCACTCATAGCTGCGTGGCTTATTGCTATCGCAATTATCGGGGTAGCATGGATTACAGACATCCGCAAAGCAGACCTGCTGAAAAACGGAAAGATTGTTTCCGGAAAAGTTAATGCAGTAAAAAGGGTTCACATAAAATTCCACATGAGTACCTATCACCTTGCTGATGAAGATGTAATTTATCCTTGGGTGATCCGGTACCAATATAAGATTGGAAAAGACACTTATTATGATATGCTCCCCATAGAGTAGACACTCGAAACAACAAAAATTCGAGACTACACT
>ERZ1034984.1781-NODE-1781-length-18972-cov-45.595285_pt1 | contig 18972 bp, 22 predicted proteins | sample MGYA00520589_ERZ1034984 | MGnify/ENA primary metagenome ERZ1034984 (study PRJEB33766, sample SAMN09781790) | gut metagenome | biome: gut microbiome | host: Homo sapiens | place: Madagascar | study: EMG produced TPA metagenomics assembly of the PRJNA485056 data... | reverse complement strand
ATAACATACAATATATTATAAAGAAAAATAATAATAATAAAAAAGGGGTTTTAACATTATGAACAAAGTATTTATCAATGGGAATTTAACAAAAGACATGGAAGTTAATGTATTGCAAACTGGTACTTATGTTGGTAAGTTTACAGTTGCAAATACTGTAGGATTTGGTGATAAGAAAAAGACTTATTTTGTACCTTGCACATTATTTGGAAAGAGAGTTGAAAGTTTAGAAAAATTATTACTTAAAGGAACTGGAGTATTAATTGAAGGTCAACTTGATATAACAAATAAGCAAGATGAAAACGGTAATTGGAAGAATTATGTTAATGTTGTTGTTACAGAAATAGAAATAACAAAATTTAAAGAAGTTATTAATTATGACGATAAAACAGTTGAAGAGTTAAGACAAATTTGTAAAGATAAAAATATAAAATTCACATATAAAGATACTAAAGAAGTTTTAATAAAGAAAATAAATGCTTAAAGGAGAATATAAATTATGTTAGAAAAATTAGAACTATTAAAAATTGAAGTTGAACAAGAAATTGAAACAACAAAGGAACAATTAAAAGTTTCAAAAGCTGATGTTAAGAAACTTGAAAATGGTAGAAAAGTAGCAGTTGATATTGGCGTTGATGTTAACCAAATTGATGAAAGAATAAGTTCTACAAATCATTTAATTATAAATTTAAATAATAGGGTATCTGTATTAAAGAAAGTTAAATATAGATTAGAAATAGCAGAAAAAATGCTACATGAAATAGAATAATAATTAATCATTGCAATTCACCTCTTTAAATAAATTTAGAGCAGACAATATCTGCTCTTTTTATTTTACACCTAAATCTTTTAGCATTTCATACATAGCTATTTTTATTTCTATACTTTTAAATCTAACTTTTCCAAATTGAAAGTATCTTATTAAATTATTAAAACAACTATTCCCAATGTATTTATTATTTAGGAATGTATTGTCGTTATGGTCAGACGCTAGTACGCTAAAACATTTTGCAGTTTTGGTTGGTTTATCGGTAATATACAGTATATCTTTTACAACATTTCCCCAAACCATGTATTTTTTATTTTTATATTCTACTGAAAAATATTCATCACAATGCTTTAAACTCATTTGCTCTACAAATGTATTACTATCTCTTAAAGATTTATTTTCAATAGCATAATCACTATATTTTGTATTTCTTATCAGCTTACCAAATTTTGTTTGCTTTTTCATTTCAATAAAAATGTCATCTGTATTGTATTCTATTACCATTTCACCATCACGAAGTAATGTAAATCTTTCACCCTCAACTATTTTTGCATTGAAATATGTAAAATAAGGGTTAACTTTTGTAATGTTATTAGCTAAGAAATACATTCTTACATTATTTCTAGTTCTTGCAACAGTTTCGTAAAAATCTAAAGCTACATCAACTTCATTAGGAATATATCTCATACTTACACTTTTATCAACAATAAATTCATCAAACATAATAGTACTTACATTTGGATAAGCAACAGATTTATATCTTTGAGAAACACTTAATGCAACTGGAAATCCTGCGACTTTTCCATCTATATAAAATTTCCCTTGTTTATATTCTAATTTATTATTTGGAAATTCCTTTCTTATATCATCAAACCATTTATCATTATCTTTAAGTTCTGTTTTCCATCTTCTTAAATAAATAAACTGTTCACCTTTTTTCAAAAAATTCTTAATACATTTTCTTTTAAGTCCATATGATTTACCAAATCCTCTGTTTGTCAAAATAAAATTCCATATTGCGTTGTAACTACATATTTTATCATAATTGTAATAATTCATATTTTACCTCCTTAAAATAAAAGCACCTAAAAGGTGCTTGTCTTATTTATTGAATTTATTTTCTAAGTTGTCCATACGTGTAGATATTTCTTTTAATGTAACATTTAAGTTATTTAGTGCTTCGGTAAATTTACCATTATTAATAAACATTACAATGCAGCAAGCAATTGGGAAACCTACATTACTTATCATTCCTACTATTTCTTCCATATTTTACACTCCTTTATAATGTACACAAACCATCTTTATCAAATGTTACGTTTTGTGTACCAATTTTTACTGTACAATTTTTATAAAATATTCCACTTTCATTTACATAGTATAATTTTTCATTACTTGAATTTATCCATTGATTTGTTTTTATGCGTCCATCAGAATACATTGCGTAAGATTGATTAATTACATCACCACTTGTAGGATAATACCACCCATCACCACTAGGTAGTTGTTTATACCATTCCTTAATTATATACATTGACCCATTATGATAAATTATTCCATTCTCAACTAAGTCGCCATTACTATTCACATAAATTTCTTTCCCATTGCAAGTTAAAAATTTATCTGATAGTGTATTTTCTTTTAATGACAACGTAGGGCAAATAGTTGTATCAGTTATTAAAAATGAACCCGAAGCATTAACATTATAATCATATGTGTATATTTTTGATAAAGTATAAGCTTTATAATAACGAATATTAGTTGAATTCGTAAAAGAATAATATGCACTTTTTGCTCTTAAACTATTTACAAATTCAATTTTCATTACATCATTTCCACCATGATGTGATATTTGCAAATGGTCTACATTAGTTAATGTATTTCCATATTTATCATAAGCAACTTTTGTCGGACAATCTCCCTCAAATAGTATTTTTACATTTTTATTTTCATATAATATCATTAAACTTTCATAATTATAATCATATACATCATAATTTGTAATTTCTGATTTATTTGCGTATGGATAAGTAGCAGTATTAAGTAATGTTAATTTTTCATCTTTATTAATATTAATTTCTGTATCTAATGATAATATATGTGTTGGAATGTTTTTATTTTTTATTAAATTTAAAAAATTGTCATAAAGTGATTTGGTGTTCCAGTTTAATTCTTTTTGCGATAATGTCCAATTAATTGGTTTATAATACACATTTTTAACTTGAAAATTATTTAAAACAACATCAAATCCACCTACATGGTCGGAATGAAAATGTGTAATTATAAAATGGTCAATAACACTAATTTCTAATTTTTGTAATCTATTTAACGTTTTAGTTTTAGAAAAAGTTTCGTTACAATCAATTAGTACAATTTCACCATTTTTACATTTTAATACTACACACATTTCATCTGCAATTGTATTAAGATAATGTAGTTCACTAAATCTATTTAAATTGTTTAATGTGTTATTTAATTCACTTTTTGATTGATTTAATAAATTATTTGTATCATCTTTAAATTTATTATTATCATTTGTCATTTCATCTTTATAAGTTTCAATCTTTGTATTTAATTCATTAAATAATTTATTGTTAATTATATTATCTAAAGTTCCATCATCTTTCCAAATATTCATTAATTCATTGAGTTCATTTTCAAGGCCTTCATTTTTTACCCATTCGAGTATATCAGCAGAATTATTACATAAGTTAATGCATTCTTCTAGTTTTTGAAAGAATTTACATCTTAACTCTTCATTTGTCATTTCTGAAAAATCATAAACTCTTTTTATTATATCTTCTGTAATTCCTTTAATCATCTTAATCCCTCCTTTTTAGATAATAAAAGTGTAAATTTTTACATTTACACTTTATTGTATGATAATTAAATTAATGTGTTTATAAATTTTTATTTTATTTATTAATATAAATCAATTAAGAATTAAATAATAGGTTCTAAATTCTCTATTGTTTTACATACAATTGCCCCAACTCTTTTACCACCCAAATCATTTAAATGTACTGACCAACAATCTCCATCTTTATTTGTACTTTCATCAAGGAAATAAAATGGATAATTCCATAGATTAATACCTAACTTAGAATATAAATCTATATATTCACAACCAAATCTATCAGCAATAGCTTTACACCCTTGTATATATTTATTAAAGTTAGGGAACTCATTTGAAGTTTGATTTAATTTAGAATTTGAACGATAGAGTGGAGTCATAATAATTATCCTACAGTGTGGAATATTAACACTTATATATCTAACAATTTTACATAAAGCACCTATATATGTTGTAGTATCAAATTCATAATTATAATCAATTCCCCATGGAGGTAACTCACCCACCGGAACACCTTGACTTATGTCATTTGTTCCAAAATTTAATATAAATAAATCTAAATCTCGTGGTAACTTATTTAATTCTTCATCACTACATCTTCCTATTGCAGTTGTTCCTCCTATTCCTTTGTGTATATATTCAAGACCGAATTTATCAACCACATATTGTTGCCACATTTTATTTCCTGTGTTACTATCTCCATAACCACACATCTTTTTTCCATACAAGTTATAAAAATTAGGCTGAATATTTTCTTTGACTAAATTTAAATTTTTAACGTTATTACCATATTTAATAAACCCTTTTACCTCATCAAATTTACCAATTACCAATTTATTATAACCACTTTCAGTACAATAAATTGAACTTGCAGTAATACGAATATACTTTTCATCAGAGGTAAAGGTTAACTCTGCGTTATTATCAAATCTATTTCTTTTTGTTACAACTTTTTTAGCTTTATCATAAGTTTGATAATATCCCCAAAGTGCACTTCCTTTTATATTTATATTTTTAATGGTATATTTGAAAGAATTATCAATCTCCATGTAATCACTAATAAACCAATCATTAAATGGTTGTATATTTCCATTTGACGCTATATTTTTATCATATAAAATATCTTCTGACATAGGATTGAATAAATTTATAGATTTTTCGATTGTATCCTCACTTGATGTATTATTTGTTTCTTTTTTTAAATAAGGAATATCATAATAAAATTCTTCGTATATTGTTTGTTCTGAACCATATTCTATTTGTATAGAATTTTTCTTTTCTATTAATAATGCAACTTTTAAAATAAAGGCATTAGTAGGTGGTGTCAAAGTAACACTATCAGTAAAAAAGTTTGAACCAGTTAATCGATTGCCTTTTTCATCATTAAATTGCCATGTACCTAAACTCCCACTAATAGTAATTTGTAAATTTTGATTTATATTAATTTCTTCTATGAATTTTTTATCATCACTACTTTCTATTCCAGTATTATTGTTAAATGTTACTCCATTTCTTATAGTTTCACTTTCTTTATTAAATAAATTTTTTCCTTTTTTTATAAAGTTAACTTTGTTGATTGTAATTGAGTCATCTTGAATTGTTAAATTAGCTATTGTTCCATCTGCAATTTGTCTATCTATTTCTTCTTTTGTTACTCTTTCAAGTACCTCAACAGTAGTGCCTTTATTCGCTATATTATTTATTTGTGAATTAATTTCATTAACTGTATTTTGAAAAGTTTCATTATTTACTTTTTTAATAATTTGATTTTTATTATCTTCAATGTTTGAATTAATTACATTAACTTTATTTTCAAAAGTTTCATTACTCACTTTTTTATTAATTTGATTTTTATTATCTTCAATTTTATTAATTAGTTGAACTTGTATATTTTCATCTATTATTATCTTTTTTAAATTCTCATAATCATTTTTAATTTTTTTCATTAATGTAACTAAATTTCTATCACTTAATTTAATTTTTTCTGAAAGTTTTTCAATGTCTTTTCCTAATTTTTTCCATTGTTGAAAGTCGATAGCGTTTTGGTCTTGTAATTCTTTTACATTTTGTTGAATTATATTTACATCAATATCACTCATATTTTACCTCCTATTCTATGATTTAAATTCAATTTATTAAATAAAGTTTATTAGTTTTTATCGGCTAATGGGATATTATATTTTATAATGCAAGTTGTATTATTTTCTATTTTATTTGCACTTTCTTTATCACTTTTTGAGCAACCATTTAGTATATTTTCTGCTATTATACAATTAGTGTTATTTGATATATTTGTACAATTAGATGGTCTAGTTTTACCACCACTTGAAGTATCAAGAATTGATTGAACTTTTGTTACATTTCCTTTTAACACTACATTATTACAATTTTTTAGAGAAAAGTGTATATTGTCATCATAATCGTTAGTTTCTAAAGTATCTAGTGCCCCATTTCTTCTAAAAACATTATTTGTAATACTTCCAACTTCTAAATTATCAACTACTAATCCTGTTTTACTGTTTCTATCAAATTCATTGTTTGAAATTGTTACATCATGAGCGTTTATTACAATTATTGCCCGTTGATTATTCCATTCAATTCTATTTCCTAATATTGTTGAAAACCCACTATTTTTTTTCATTATTATAGCATAATCATTTTTGTTAAATGAGCAGTCAATTATTCTACTGTCTACCAATTGAGTTAACCCGATAATATTATTTCTAAATCTACATCTATTACACAACCAACAAGATTGTAAAATGTCTGTGTCTTTTATTAATATATCTTTGTCTCCACTTAAAATTTTCCACCCTATGAAGCTACTTTCAGTAGCAAAAATTTTACCTTTTGTAGTATTTTTTTCTGTTTTAATCATTAAATTATTATTCGAATAAATAATTCCACTATCATTTATAACCCCGTTTATAATGCTAATTTTATCAAAAATTATTGTACAATTTTGATGTGTTAACCATGCTTCATCATTTTCTAAATTTATTAAAATTTGTGTATAAGTATCTACAACTTTTGGGGTTGATGTAGATTTATTTACACTTGTTGCAAAAGATGAACTTTTTCCTTTAAAAGTTATATTCTTTTCTGTTCCTAAATTAAGCTTACCTATTTTATTAACACCCGAAGGAAAAAAGAACACTATATCGTCATAATTATCAATTAAAGATTGAATTAAATTGGTGTTACTTTCTATATCACCATTTACCCCTTTTTGAAATCCTCGATTTTCTACATCAATTTCAACATTTAGTAATTGCTTATCTAATTCATTAATTTTATTTGTAAATGTTGTATTATCAACTTTTTCTTTAATTTTTGCATTGAAAGTTTCATTATCAACTTTATTATTAATTTTTTCATTAAAAGTTTCATTATCAACTTTATTATTTAATTTTTCATTTAATTGAACTTGTATATTTTCATCTATTATAACTTTTCTTAATTTTTCATAATCATTTTTAATTTTTTTCATTAATAAATTTAAATTTGTATCACTTAATTTAATTTTTTCTGAAAGTTTTTCAATATCTTTCCCTAATTTTTTCCATTGTTGAAAGTCAATAGAATTTTGGTCTTGTAATTCTTTTACATTTTGTTTAATTTTATTTACATCAACATTACTCATATTTTACCCCCTAAAATACAAATAAAAATAAGTTTTCAAGTTCTTTAAATATCATCAAATCAATGTTAATTAATACATTTCTCCATTTCTCTAAAAGTTCTGCACTTGATGTAACACCAATGTTACCTTGTGATATTAATTCATATTCTTCAGTATTATTTGATTTATTTTTTATTGTATTGTTTGCATTAGATGTGGAATTATTTGTTGAATTACTACTACTTTTACTTGCTGATGTCATGTATTTATCTAAATCGTCAACTTTATTTTGAGGTGTATCATTAGCTATTGATAAATCATTACTATTAGAAATGTTATCAGTATTAGAAGTAGCATGGCTATTCCCCTCACTTTCTCCGTTTAATTTTCGTACATAGCTTTCTTTCAAATCTTTATTTAGCATAAAATCTATATTTTGACATCTTATTTCTGTTTCATAAAGTTGCTTATACTTTGGATAGATGTCATTTAGTGTAGAAATTAAATGTTGTTTAAAAATATTAATATTATCAAATCCAATTTCATAAAACATAAAATGCTGAAAAAATTTTTCTTCAAAGTAAGGTTTTAATTCATTATTATATAAATTATACGGTTGGTCAAATAAATTGTAACTATCATCTTTATAAATATAATAAAGTTGCAATGTATATTTACTGGTCATTATTTACCTCCTTTTCTTCGTCATCTTGATAATATTTACTAATCATTTCTTTATTAGGTAATACTTTTACATTTAACCCAAATTTTTCATTAATTTCTTTACATGCTTGTAGCCTATTTTTATACATCAACATTGCATTTGTACTAATAAAATCATTATTAGAATTAATTTCATCTGTTAATAATCTTTCTTTTTTTTCAAAATTATTATTTAATGATAAAAAGGTTAATATTTCTCTTTCAAGTTCATATTTATATTCGTTTAATTTATCAGCAACGTAAGGGGTTGGCATAGTTAATACTTCTAATGCATTATCACCTAGTCCAATTTCCTTATTAGCTAAAATAAAAGGTTCAAAATTTTCGACTTTATCAAAAATTATTTCTAATGATTTTTTTGTTTTTTCTGTTGCATTAATAAACCAAGGGAATTTTTGTTGATTGATATTTGCTCTTATACACATTTCAACTTCTAGCATTCTTTCAGCATAATTAGTAATATAATGCCTTGTTGCTTTTGCCAAATCATTATTTCTAATTAAAACACAATCTTTATTATTTATATAATTAATAGTTTTTACATAATTATACCCACTTGTTATTACTTCTGTACTTTCTCCATTAATATTCATATTAGCACCAAAATTACAAGGAACTGAAATCAAACTCATATTTTCGTCATTATTTATCAAACACAAACCGTGTTCATATAATGCGTTTTCAATATAACGAGAATTCATAGTTTCGGGCAAATTTTCCCATGTAAACATGTTTAATGCTAACATTTTATAATAATCATAAATTCTAGTAAAATTTACATTCTTATAAACTTCTAATGCTTGCTTATTTCTACTCATTTTACACCTCCACATTCCCTTTTAATTGGCTTACAGAATAATCGCCAATATTTGCCCCGTTGTCAACATGCCATATTGTTACACCTCTATTAAAAATATCTTTAATTTCTTCTAAATATTCGTGGGGTATTTCATCACCTACAATATTACAAGTATTTGTCTTAATAAAGTTAAAATAACGTCTTGAATTAACATTAATTTTTTCCCATTTATTTACCTTGTAGCCATATTTAACAAAATAATCATAAATTCTATGTTTGTATCTAAAATCTAAACCAAATTCTATAATATCTATCTTTCTATTACTATTTACTAAATTAAATAGTGTGTCGTTACCAGTTGTTTTGATTGAGTTTGGGGTATTTAATAAATCTGTTGTTTTAGCATTTGCCATTGATGATACTTCAAAATTTGATAATTTATTTTTTTCTTTTAATTGACTATTATTTAAATTATTTGATAATGTGTTAAAATGTTGATTTATTCCCGATTGTACCACTCCCATTGCTCCATTAACAACTCCACCAAAATTTAGTGAAAGTAAACTTGCTATAGCACCTAATCCACTACTTATACCTTGCATATAATTATTAGTTGTATTTTGTCTATAATTTAAGCTATTAGTTGCTAATCCTTGTTTTAATGACAAATCATTTTCTAACATTGCATTAATATTGCCTTGGTTAAAACTTGCAGAACTTGTTGCTAAAAATTGAGAATAAGCACTGGATAAAACTGGTAACATTAAAGGACTATTATTGACAATTCCATTTAGGTTTCCGTTGTAATCTCCCTTGTAACCATTAACGTATAAATTATACTTACTTTCTGTTGCAATATTTGTTGCTTTTACCCTTAATTTTAATGTTTTATTTTCACATAGTTCGGGTTTTACTACTAAAGGAGTGTTCATATAGTCAGTTATCATAAAATATCTAAAAGGAAATGTATATAATTTGGGTTCAAAAGTAGGTAATCCATTATCATTATCGGGGAATGTATTTAATTCATATAATTGCTTATCAATTGTATCAAATCCCGACATTCTATAACATTTTGGTATACCTCCCTTTGGTGAGCCATATCTATCACTATCGAATGAACACTCAATTATTGTACTCATGTCATCAACTTCAATAAAAGGGTTATATGTTAGACTTTGTATTGTATCAACAAATCCTAAGTAAGTTGCACTATTAATTTTTTCTCTAGGTATACAATAATAATAAAGTCCTACGGGAATATTTCCCATTATACTACTTTCAATATCATTTCCAGCTACAATACTCATTTATTTACACCTCCTAATCATTTATTATACTTCTATATCTATAATTGTCATTTGGTGTTCTATCATTTTCCATTATATCTGTACCAGTTTGTTTTGCTTCTATTACATGAATTGAACCATCACTATTTTTAGAAATAAACATAACTACATGCCCATTATCTGTTTTTCCTCTTGTGAATACTAAGTCCCCCATTTTTAAATTGTCGTATGTTGTTTCTTTACCATCTTGTATTTGAGTGTATGTTGTCCTTGAAATTTTTATTCCATTATCATTATACGCCCATTGACATAAACCCGAGCAATCAGTTCCATTATCACTACCAAGTGGTGGATAATTTCCACCCCAAACATATGGTTTGCCTAGCAATTTTCTTGCACTTGCAACAACATTTTCTCTTATTGTACTGTGTGAAGGTTCTTGCCTATCGTATGGAGGTGGTATATAACCCATTCCGTTGTTGTCTGTTACATATCCACTACCATCTAATATTTCAATTTTTTTATAATTATAATCTGCATTTAAAAATACATTAGCCTCTGCTTTCCTTCTATTTCTTAATCCTTGCTCAAATTGTGTGCCACTCATTATAACAGTTGTTTTCCAAACTTCGGCAATACTTTCCTTGCTATCACCGTTGATATACTTTGTAAAAATAGAGCGACTTGTTAAACTTCCAGTATTATAGTAAAAATCTACAAAAGCATCAAATTCATTTTGTTTCATTTTATTCATGTCGAAACCATATGAAACAAAAGTATCATGTACATATTTTGAATAACTTTTATACAAACTGTCGCCTAATACCTCCGAAGCTTGTTGCTCTGTACATTTAGGTGCAAGTTGATTATAATGTGCGCTATCATATTCACTCGTTGTACCATAGCCAATAGTAAAAGTTCCATCACCTAAATTATAAGGAGTTGGTGAAAATCCTTCAGCTTGTTTTAAGAAGTAAAGACCTAACATACTCATGTAACCATCTTTGTATAATGTAGATTGATTACCAGTTGACCCACCAGTTGAACCACCACTAGAACCACCATTTATCATTCCAAGCCTTGTAGAACTTGTTAAAAAATAACACCCTTTATCACTATAATCATAAGCATTATAAATTTCTTGTACTTTTAACTCACCAACTTCCAAATCTTCGGGTTCTAATAAATTATCCAAATCTATATTACCATTAGTATCAAATCTATTACAATGTTGCCTTTCTATATAACTTTCAATTTTACCAAAGTTAATATTAAAATAATAAGTTTGAAATACATCTAATTTTAGTGTAAATTTTGTACTGTGTTCTGTTACATACTCTTTATTTATTATGAAAAAATATTCCCATCTTGTCCTATTATTCCATAGACAATAATTATAATTAATACAATCATCAATATATTTATCAATTGTTAAACTTCTTTCCTTTCTTAAATACGTACATTCTGTCATTACATATTTTGCTTTATTTAAAAACCAATTTATTTGATTATTTATATTTGTGAAATTTACAGTATGATTATAATTAATGTCAAGTTCGGGAATATTACAAAAGAAAACTTTGCTTAAACGTGGCATTTTTATACCTCCTAATATTAGAAAAGGGGAAAAATTTTCCCCTTTATATTATGCTTTTACTACAAATTTTACACAATTTACAAAGTTACAACTTGCAACAATTCCCCATCTATTGAACCAAACATTTGTATATAACGCTTGTGGGTTTCTAAAAGTTTCAGAACTATTTAAAGTTTCCCAAATTTGTATAGCCTCTTTATCACAAATTATACATTGAGTTTCTGTATCCTCTGCATATGTGTAAGTTTCACCACTAGTTGCTTTTGTACACTTTTCAAAATAATCGATTGGTAACACATGAAGATTTATTTGGTCATAACTTACATTAAATGCTTGTGCTAATAATTGAACGTCCATAACTGCAAGAAGGTCAGTTGGAACAAAGCAAACTAACTCATTAGGTTTACTGTATGTCATTACACCTTGACCATTATAATTATTAGATAAAAATTTCATCTTTAATATATAAGATTTTATTGCAGTAACTAAGCTTTCAGCCTTAGCTTTTAATGTTAATTTATCATATTCAGTTTTTCCAAGTTTGACTTCAGCACCTTTTATGTGTGCAAGGGCATGTTTTACTAATAAAAAATCATCATATTCAGCAGAATTTAAAGGTGATTGTAAAATTCTACTTGTTAATTCACTTAATCCGTTTTCATTTCTAAACGCTCCCTTTAATTCCTCGTCAGAAATAGTTGCTTGATATTGCATTTGTTTATTTTCACTATAATATTCAACTTTTATGTTTGGTGCTTGTCTACTTAATAAATCACTTGCTAAATTTGTTGCATTTGTTTGTCTTGTCCTATCTTTACCTTTAACTATATCAACAAAAATACTTTCCATTGATTTTCCGTATGGTAGTATCCCTTTTTTGAATAGCTTGTACGGATTTTCATAAGCCTTATCAAAAAATCTTTGTTTAGCAACTTGGTTTGTAAGTACAGTTACAAACTCATTTTTTGCCGTAGGATAAGTTGAAATAATATCAGCAATTTTGTGCATATTTGCTTTTGTAACATCACCTATTCTATCTTTAAATTCTTGACTTGTAGCCGATGTAAGTGCTTTAGTAAATGTAACATTATCTAATGCCATAATTTTGTTCCCCCTTAATTATCAAAATTCTTTAAAATATAATCTATGTCAATTTCATTATCAACATCTTTTTTAGAAGTTGTATTATTATTTGAATTATTTGATACTGGTATTTGCTCAAACAATTCATAATTTTTTATTTTTAATCTATTTATTTCTTCACTTAATGAAGCTATATTGTTTTCTTTTTCACTCATTACTACTTTTTGATTTTCTAATAAATCATTTAAATTTTTCTTTTCATCTTCAATTTTCTTTATATATTCTTGAGCGTCTTCAATTGTTTTAAATTCCATAATTTAACCCCCTTTATATTCTTATTGAAACCCTCATTTAAGAGGGTTTTATAAAAATACAAAACTGCAATTATTTAAATGTATATAATAGTGTTGCAAATCACAATGTTATGATTAAAGGCTCTTCACCTTTGCACTTAACCATAAGTATTATATTTAAACTTTTAAATAACTACACTTTATTGTATGTAAAAAATAAAAAAAGGTTAACAAAAGTTAACCCTTTTACTATTAATTGCATAATAATTCTTTTATTTCATCTTCTTTATTATTTTTACTTATTTGTTTTCTTAGCATTTCTACTCTTAAATAAACTGTATGTCTTGTAAAATCTTTTCCTTGCTTTGTTTTATAACCATGTTTAGTCATATATTCAGCTATTTGGCTAAAGCTAAAACCATCAGATAACATATACAAAATTATTTTATTAATTTCATAATAATAAGAATTTCCACAATTTAAAATTACATTTATTGCAGTTTCTAAACTTTCAAATTCGTAATCATCTTCTTTCCCAGTATACCTATCTAGTAGATTTTCTCTTTCAGCGTCCCCATTATTCTCTAAAATGTAATCTGTAGAATAATCAGCACCAAACTCATTAAATTTTGATTTTCTATCATTATCTCTTAATTTGCTAGCTAGTTCTTTAAAAATTACTGTTGCTACAAAAGTATTTGCACTAGATATTTCATAATTTAGTTGACACCAAACTTTACTTAATTTTACGCAAACAATTGATACACAATCTTCATAATCTAACCTTAATCTATTGAAACCACTTTTATACTTGTCATACATTATTTTTACTCTTGCATATATATACTTCATATTTTCATCACAAAATTCATTAAAATCTTCATATATTTTTCTTTCCTTTAATTCTCCAAATTTATTTTTTCTTAATATAACCTTGCTCATATTTTCCAATCCCCTTTTTATTTATTATTATCTTTCAAAATAATTATTTAAACTAATCATATAAGGTTGTTCTTGTATTATTGTACCACCTTTTATAATTTTTGACTTTTTAGATTTTATTAACCCTTTAATCTTTTGTGTACATGCTTTATCTTTATAATAATATATATTATCTTCTTTTGTATAATATTCCATTTTTGCTAATTCCTTTGCAGAATATTCACAAACATCAAATACATTTATATCATCTAACTTTTTCATTATTTCATCAGTTAATCCACAACATTTAATTTCCCATTCATGAGTTTTAATATTTTTTTCTGCATATCTTTTTGAACCAATATATTTGAAATCTTCAAAACACATTTCATTATCCCATAATCCATATATTTTCTTTCCAATTTCAACCCCTTTCACTTGTTGAATTGTACCATATAAATGTAAACTATCAGTATCACAATACATAAATCTTTCATAGTTATTATTAATTGCTTGAACTAAATATTGTTTCGCCCAGCTTGTAATAAAAGTTGCCATTGGTAAATAAATTGTATCACTTACAACATTTTCATGAGTGTGTTCAATTGTAAATACATCATCTACATTTTGAAAGTTTGTTAATTCTGTAACTCCTGCCATTCCAAACTTACCATACAATCCATTTTGCATTAACTTTGCAAATGCCCTTAAAGCACCTTCATTTTCTTGTTTTATTTTGCTCCAAAAATCTATATAATTTTTAAATAAATTATAGCTACCTCTAAAAGCCATATGGCCACCAAGTTTATAAGCTTTTACGTCATAACATTCAAAAAGCAAATCTAATAAAACATTTGTTAATCTTAAATGTAATGTTACTTTTTTCCCATCTTTAATGTTATTTTTTAAGCACTCCCTTCCACTAAAATGCTTGTTGTCTTTTACTTGTAAGAATGACATTTTATTCTTTTTAACTTTCAAATCAAAAATCGTTATATCTTGAATGTAAAGAGGGTAAAGATGTTTGTAGTTTTCATTCATATTTTTATATGGAGTATCCCTATATTGTGGGTCGCCATAGGGTAATAATCGTGAAGTCATTACAAAAGGATATAATGAGTTAACATCTAAAACAATACCATGTTTATTTTTTCTTTTACTAAACTTTTTCACATTATTATATTCAACAGTAGAAAGACCACCGTAGTAACTATGCCTTTGCCATGCGTCTTGAAAATAACTTTGTTTTGGAAATAAAGCTTCAAAAATTAAATTACTTTTTATTTCTGTTACATTACCTTTATTTTTTAACTTATGAAAATTTGATTTCATTAATTTAGTATCAACCATTTCATATAAATTTTCATTTTCAAAAGCATTTTGTTTATTAAGATAATCTTCTAAAAGTGTTAATTTATAATTTGCTAATGCTTGACCCGAATTTGTAAGTTTATCATATTTAATTTTTTGACCGTTTAAATCAATACCATTTATTTTTAGAAGTTTTACTAGATAAGATAAACCAAATACATCTTCATAAATATATGTCAATTCTTCTTTTGTTAATTCATCTTCAAGAGTTCTTTCTTTTTCATAGTCTAATCCATCTTTACCCAAATTCAATCCTAGAAAATCGGAGCAACATTTTTTTAAAGAAAACGGAGCAAGTTTAAAAGTATCATAAAAATTTATTATCCCAAATTCTGTTGCTATAGTTAATTTATAAAACACACCATTTTTCATAAGTAGTCTGTATTCAAAAGGCTTTAATTCTTTATTTTCTTTATCAGAACTTTGAAAGTTTAAAACTTCATAAATTTTTTCAAATTCATTCCATTGCTTTTTCAAAAAATAATCTTCTTGTCTTTGTTTATTTCCATATCTCTTTACAAAGTCTAGTAGAAAAGGTTTTACATCATATAAGCAATTATGAGCAAATAAATTAATTTGTTTACAATTAAGATTTAATAACATATCATTAAATTTACTAACATTATTGTACCAGTAACATAAATCACTATCATTATTACAACTCATAAGAGCAATTGAATAAGTTAACATCTCACTTTTATTATTTATTGCACACGCTTCTATATCAAACGCAAAATTCAAAACGTCTTTATCACTTGTAGCTTTTATTTTATCTTTAGATATAAAATTCATAATCCCATTATTCTTTATACTTTTTAACCTTTCATTTAAATTCATTAATCATACACTCCCTTTAAATCATTAAGTGTTTTATATTTTTCTATTGATTTAGTAACAGTATCATAAATATTTGCTTCAATTCTTTCTTCATTTCCAATTACACTATCTTCGGGGTATCTATCTCTTAAATCTCTTAAAACTTCTTTAATCCACATGTCTTTCTGCAATGGTGATAATCTGTTATACTCCTTTCTTATCATTTCTTGTACATAAGGTTTACAACCTAATTGTATGCTAGGTGATGTCATAAATTCATTATTAAACCAATTATCATTTTCTGTACTGTCTGTTAATTTTTTATAAACATTGATAAATTTTATATCTTTTATATCTTGTTTGAACTTCTTTATCATTTCTTTTTTAGTTTTATTGTCTGCAATATATATATCATCAAGATGTTGCAAAGGAATACCATCATATATAAAACTCTTTTTATCATAATAAGTTAAGAATAAATCTTTACCTTTAAGATAATTTATTTGCAATTTTGGTAATCCCATAGTTTCAAGTGCTTGAATTGTTTTATCAACTTCTTTATTATACTTTTTAATAGTTTGATTATATTGATAGTCAATTGACTTTTTATAAGATTTTTTTAAAGCAGTTTCTTTTTTAATAGTAGAATTTAACCCAGTAGTAATTTTATTAACTGCTTGTGTTAATTGTCTTTGTGTAAGTGATTTTCCTTGTAAGTAACTAGGAATTGAATAACCTAATAATTCATATTTTTTAACTAAATATTTAATTTTTTGTCTATCTGTTTTATTTGAAAAGTTTACCCTTTTAAGACCACTTAATTGACGTTTAGCGTTCATAATATATCCCCCTCCGAACTACTAAAATCTTTAACCCTTTTCTTAATTATATTTTACCAAATATTTCACAGAATTTCAATAGAAAATACGAAAAATAGAGGATAAATTTTACCCTCTATTTAGTATATAATTTTTCAAATCTTTCTTGTTTAAAATCTTTTATATAATTTAATTGTTTTTCATCTATATTCATTATGTTTTTTAACTTTGATAAACATATTTCTACATCTGCAATCTCTTCTAAAATCATGTACTCTATTTCATATTTACTATTTCTTAAAGTTTCATCAGAATTTATATAACGTACATATTTAGATAATGCTTGTGTCAATTCTCCTAATTCTTCTATTGTAATTATTACTCTATCTAAACAACTTTCATTCATAATAATAATTCATTCCTTATATCTTTATTATCTATTAAAAAATTAACCATATATTCATAATCATTTCTGCTTTTGCAACCTGCATTAACGTAATCATAACATATTGATACAACGTCGGGAGGGTATAAATTATTGTAAGCTAATACTTGTCCCACTTTCCTTGATAAAATAACAAACATTGCAAATCTTTCATCACTCATTTTAATACACTCCATTTATTACCATATTTTCAATATCGCCCTCACTCATATAGCGATAAGGGAAACAATCTTTCCTCGTATTTCCCCATGCGTCTAAGTATCTAATTATTAATATACCATCTTCTATTTTACTGCAAATAAATCTACAATGTAATCTTTCTAATATATCTTTTATTAATCTTTCAGCTTTAAATTTACACATATTCTCAATCCCCTTTTAATTTAATTAAATATTTCTTTTACAATATTCACATAAATGACCATTACAATAGTATTCATAACTACTTATTTCTCTATAACAATTTTCACAATGATACATAATTATTTTTCCTCCTTATAAATTTTTGCATATTCCCATGGTACTAACCCAGTATAGTTATAAGTAAAACTTGTAGTCCCATTATCAAAAGTGTAAATTTTATCATTTTCAAATTTTGCAAAATAACGTCTATACCATCTTTTGTTATCACTACTAACTAGAATTTTTGTATCAACTTCTACTTTGCTCCAATCTACAACATATACTTTATTAAATTGTAAATCAACCAATTCCTTTAAATTATAATAATCATTTATATGGCAACAATTTGCAGTTAAATCTCCTTTAATATTTTTATACCAATAATTAGCAATTAAATCCTCATTTTCAACTTTCCATTGGTTACCGTTATTATCTTTTACAAAATCACCGTCATTACATTTTTCAAATACTTCTTTAATATTCATTTTCTACCTCCGTAATGCAACTTTCTTTATATATTGAAATCAAATCCTCATGTAATAATAATAAACTATAATCACTTAATTCTTGTAATTTTTCTACCATTGATATAATTTCATCATCATTTAATGTAGTTACATCAAAACCAGTTAATACAGACATATATGATATTATATCATAACATAGAACCTTTCTATTTTCTTTCATTTTTCCTCCTCTTCTCTTCAAAATATTGTTGATTATGAAAGTTTATTCTTTTAATTATCAATTTTAATTCTTCATCTGACCTTGAATTTAACACTTCATCTAAGTTTAATATCACATCACCTAACGACCCTAACATTTCTTTGATTTTATTTATTAAGTGTTCTCTCATTATTTTTCCCTCCTATAAGTCTGCTATTATGTATGAACAAAATAATATAATAAATGAAAATACTATTATTGATAATAACATATTAACACCTCCTTATATTATATTGTATGAATAAATTTTAAAAAAGTTAATAAATATTTAAAAGAAATTTATAAAAACTTTCGACAAATATTATGATAATATATGGAGCAATATTGTTATGTGAAAATTGGTGTTAGTGGATAAATATTATTGATTAGGCCATGCGAACAGATGTTTTAGCTATATGGTATTTGATACTACTTAATGGGGGGAAGAATACCACCCGAAAAATG
>ERZ1034984.1780-NODE-1780-length-18981-cov-5.355701_pt1 | contig 18981 bp, 16 predicted proteins | sample MGYA00520589_ERZ1034984 | MGnify/ENA primary metagenome ERZ1034984 (study PRJEB33766, sample SAMN09781790) | gut metagenome | biome: gut microbiome | host: Homo sapiens | place: Madagascar | study: EMG produced TPA metagenomics assembly of the PRJNA485056 data... | reverse complement strand
ATAAGAGCTTTGCCGAGCTTCTGCAGATACTTCATCATAAAAGCATTCCTCCAAATTTTTGAGTGGGTTTCTCCCAACTCGGTGCCGGGCTGTCTGGTTCAGCAGCCCAGCACTTTGTTAATTAGATATTAACACATTTTTCATAAAAAAGAAAGCGATTTTCGCAGAATTGTCGAAAAGCCGAAAAAGCGGCCATCTCTTTGTGCATTTTCCAAACACACCATTGATTTTTGCCCAAATTTCTTAAAAAATTTAACAAAATCGAGAAAGTCATTTTTTTAACACACCATTTTACTAGGCTGATGTCCGGCTGTTCTGCCAAAAAATCCCCCTCATTTTTGGTGTATTTGCCACGCGAATAAAATCTGAACATCTTGTATAATAAAGGCAGGCAATCGTTTTTCCGTAACAAAGGAGAATTTCGATGACAAAGCAGAAATACATTATGGCGCTGGATGCCGGCACCACCTCCAACCGCTGCATCCTTTTCAATGCCAAGGGCGAAATGTGCAGCGTGGCGCAGAAGGAGTTCACCCAGTATTTCCCCAAGCCGGGCTGGGTGGAGCATGACGCCAACGAAATCTGGACCACACAGCTGGGCGTGGCGCTCTCCGCCATGAACCAGATTGGCGCTCTGGCCGAGGATATCGCCGCCATCGGCATCACCAACCAGCGCGAGACCACCATCGTCTGGGACCGCGATACCGGCGAGCCGGTCTACCACGCCATTGTCTGGCAGTGCCGCCGCACCAGCGAATACTGCGATGAGCTGAAGGCCCGCGGCCTGACCGAGAAAATCCGTGAAAAGACCGGCCTTGTGATCGACGCCTACTTCTCGGCTACCAAATTAAAATGGATACTGGATAATGTGCCCGGCGTGCGGGCGCGGGCCGAGCGCGGCGATTTGCTGTTCGGCACGGTGGAAACCTGGCTTATCTGGAAGCTGACCTGCGGCAAAATCCACGTAACCGACTACTCCAACGCCAGCCGGACGATGATGTTCAACATCCACACGCTGGACTGGGACGATGAGATTCTGGAAATCCTCGATATACCGCGCTGTATGCTGCCCATGCCAGTGCCCAACAGCCAGTTTTATGAGTACGCCGACCCGATGCACTTCGGCGGCGAAATCAAGATTGCGGGCGCGGCGGGCGACCAGCAGGCTGCGCTGTTCGGCCAGACCTGCTTCCGCTCCGGCGAGGCCAAGAGCACCTTCGGCACCGGCAGCTTTATGCTGATGAACACCGGCGAGAAGCCGTTCTTCTCCCGCAATGGGCTGGTGACTACGATTGCATGGGGGCTGGACGGCAAGGTAAATTACGCGCTGGAGGGCTCTATTTTCGTAGCCGGTGCGGCCATCCAGTGGCTGCGGGACGAGCTGCATCTGCTGGAGGACGCCCGCGACTCCGAGTATATGGCACAGAAGGTCAAGGACACCAACGGCTGCTACGTGGTGCCCGCCTTCACCGGCCTTGGCGCACCCCACTGGGACCAGTACGCCCGCGGCGCGATTGTGGGCCTGACCCGCGGCGTGAACAAGAACCACATCATCCGCGCCACGCTGGACAGCCTGTGCTACCAGATTAACGATGTACTGACCGCGATGGAGGCCGACAGCGGCATTGCCATGACGGCGCTCAAGGTAGACGGCGGCGCCTGCGCCAACAATTACTTAATGCAGACGATGGCGGACATCAGCAAGCTGCCGGTCAAGCGCCCCTGCTGCGTGGAGACAACCGCGCTGGGTGCGGCCTATCTGGCCGGACTGGCCGTGGGCTACTGGTCCAGTACCGAGGATGTGCTGCAAAACTGGTCGGTGGACCGTGAGTTTACCCCATCCATCACCGAGGCGGAGCGCACAAAGCGCCTGCGCGGCTGGGACAAGGCCGTCCGCTGTTCCTATGGCTGGGCAAAGGAGGATTGACAGGATGTACGATAGTATCATCATCGGCGCGGGCGTGTCCGGCTGCGCCTGTGCGCGGGAGCTTTCACGCTACAGCGACAATATTCTGGTAGTAGAAAAGGAGGAGGACGTCTGCTGCGGCACCTCCAAGGCCAACAGCGCCATTGTGCACGCCGGGTATGACGCCGCCCATGGCAGCCTGATGGCCCGCCTGAACGTGGATGGCAGCCGCCGTATGCCGGCACTGGCCAAGGAGCTGGATTTTGCCTACGAGCAGTGCGGCAGTCTGGTCATCTGCCTGAGTGAGGAGGACCGCCCCGCGCTGGAAAAGCTCTACGAAAACGGCGTGGCCAACGGTGTGGAGGGGCTGCGCATCATTGAGCGCGACGAGCTTGTCCGGATGGAGCCGAACATTGCCGACAGCGCCGTGGCTGCCCTGTGGGCCCCCACCGGCGGCATCGTCTGCCCCTTCGGCCTGACCTTTGCACTGGCGGAAAATGCCGCCAAAAACGGCGTGGCCTTCCGGTTTGATACAAAAGTCACCGGCCTGCACCCCATCAAGGGCGGCTGGGCCGTTGAGACCGACGGCGGCACGCTGGAAGCGCGCTGCATCGTCAACGCGGCGGGCGTCTACGCCGACACGCTGCACAATCTGGCGGACGCCGCGCATCCAATGAAAATCACGGCGCGGCGCGGGGATTACTTCCTGCTCGACCACACCGCCGGGCAGCACGTGCGGCACACCGTGTTCCAGCTGCCGGGCAAGTACGGCAAGGGCGTGCTGGTCACACCGACCGTCCACGGCAACCTGCTGGTCGGCCCGACCGCCATCGACGTGGATGACAAGGAGGCCACCGCCACCACCGCGGCGGGCCTTGATGAGGTGCGCACAAAATCCGGGCTGGCCGTCAAGGACATTCCGCTGCGGCAGACCATCACCAGCTTTGCCGGGCTGCGCGCCCATGAGGCGCGGCACGATTTCTTCATCGGCGAGATTGCGCCCGGCTTTGTGGACTGCGCGGCGATTGAATCCCCCGGCCTGTCCAGCGCCCCGGCCATCGGCGCGATGGTGGCGGGCATCGTGCGGGACAGCCTGCATTTGAAGGAAAAAGCGGACTTTGACCCGACGCGCAAGGGCATCCTTGACCCGAAAACGCTGGATTTTGCAGCGCGGGCCGAACTGATCCGGCAGAACCCCGCCTACGGCCAGATTATCTGCCGGTGCGAGAGCGTGACCGAGGGCGAAATTATAGACGCCATTCACCGCACGCCCGGTGCCCGCAGTCTGGACGGCGTCAAGCGCCGCACCCGCGCCGGTATGGGCCGCTGTCAGGCAGGCTTCTGCAGCCCCCGCGTTATGGAGATTCTGGCGCGGGAGCTGGGCGTGGACCAGAGTGAAATCACAAAATCCGGCGGCGGCTCCAAAATCATCGTCGGAACGAACAAGGACACGCTGTGAAAGGGGGCTTCGCTATGAATAATGCAGATTTGGTCATCATCGGCGGCGGCCCTGCGGGGCTGGCGGCAGCCGTGGCCGCACGCAAAAGCGGCGTGCAGGACATCCTGATTCTGGAGCGCGACAGCGAGCTGGGCGGCATCCTGAACCAGTGCATCCACAACGGTTTTGGCCTGCATACCTTTAAAGAGGAGCTGACCGGGCCCGAGTACGCGGCACGGTTCATCGACCAGGTACGCGAGCTGGACATTGCCTACAAGCTGAACACAATGGTGCTGGATTTGGCGGCGGGCAAAACCGTGACCGCCATGAACAAGACGGACGGCCTGTTCCAGCTGCACCCCAAGGCGGTCATTCTGGCAATGGGCTGCCGCGAGCGCCCCCGCGGCGCGCTGAACATCCCCGGCTACCGCCCCGCCGGTATCTTCACTGCGGGCACGGCGCAGCGCCTTGTCAATATGGAAGGCTACCTGCCCGGGCGGCGGGTTGTGATTCTGGGCAGCGGCGACATCGGCCTGATTATGGCGCGCCGTATGACGCTGGAGGGTGCCAAGGTGCTCTGCGTTGCCGAGCTTATGCCCTATTCCGGCGGCCTGAAGCGCAATATTGTGCAGTGCCTCGATGATTTTGGCATTCCGCTGAAGCTGAGCCACACCGTGGTGGACATTCAGGGCAAGGAGCGTGTGACCGGCATCACGCTGGCACAGGTCGAAAACGGACGCCCCATCCCTGGAACCGAGGAACACTATGACTGCGACACGCTGCTGCTCTCCTGCGGGCTGCTGCCCGAAAACGAGCTGAGCCGCGCCGCGGGCGTGGAGCTAAGCCCGGTGACCGGCGGCCCCGCCGTGAACGAGAGCCTGGAAACGAACCTACCCGGCGTTTTTGCCGCGGGCAACGTGCTGCACGTGCATGATTTGGTGGACTATGTCTCCGAGGAAGCCGCGGCCGCCGGCACCCATGCCGCCGCATATATTCTGGGCAGTGAGCCGCCCGCCGGGCGCATCCTGCCGGTGCGCTGCACCAACGGCGTGCGCTACACCGTGCCCACCACCATCCGCCCCGACTGCGCAGGCGACACCGTCACACTGCGCTTCCGTGTGGGCGGCGTGTACAAGAACAAAAAAATCGCGGTCTACTGCGGAGAAAGCTGCATCTACAGCCGCAAGCGGCCTGTGCTGGCCCCCGGCGAGATGGAAACCGTGCGGCTGAAAGCCGACCTGCTGCGTAGCGGCGACGCTGTGACCGTGACCTTGGAGGAGGGCTGACGATGGAAAAACGTGAATTGACCTGCATCGGCTGCCCGATGGGCTGCGCCCTGACGGTGGAGCTGGAAAACGGCACGGTGACGGCTGTGCACGGCAACACCTGCCCCCGCGGTGACGCCTACGCACGCAAGGAGGTGACCGCCCCGACCCGCATTGTGACCACCACCGTCCGCGTGACGGGCGGCACGCTTGCCGCCGTGAGCTGCAAGACCCGCACCGACATCCCCAAGGACAAGATTTTTGACATTGTCCGCGCCCTGAAAGGCGTAACTGTCCCCGCCCCGGTTGCCATCGGCCAAGTGCTTCTACCCAACGCCGCCGACACCGGCGTGGACGTAATCGCCACAAAAAATGTGCCTAAACACGCGTAAAATCCAGTATTTGCTTTTTCGTTTTCCCGCACCCGGCCACCCGCCGGGTGCTTTTTTGTGGGCGATCCCACTGCACTCTATTACATCTCGTTCTTTCCCCTCCATCTGCCCGTAGGGACCGGGCACACCCGGCCCGCAACTTCCCTGCAAACGCCCCTCTCTCCTTTTTCCACAAAACAACTGCCCACTTTTTGTTTGCTCTGCCAAAATTTTCCGCATCCCAGTGAAAGTCCGATTTATGGGAATTATATTGTGCTACAATGGAAGCAGAACAAAAAAGCAGGACTGAACCAGAGCTAAGCGGAAGTCAAAAAAGAGGTGTTGCCTATGTCAGATCGCATTTTGGCCGGACACATTCTGCGCGGAGACAATGACGAAATCCTTGCCGTGCAGTCGTTGGAAGCGCATAGCCGTGCTGTTGCTAAGCACTGCGCCGACCTCTGCCGCAGCATCGGACTGGAAAACCTCGGGTACCTGACCGGCCTGCTGCACGATATGGGCAAGGCCTGCCAGGCCGTTCAAGACCATCTGTACAACAACACTCCGGAAAAAATCAACCACGCCAGCGCCGGTATGCGTTGGCTGTGGGAAAACCGCGGTGCTTCTGGCGCGGGCACACGATACATTACCGCACAGCTGGCCGGACTGGCCATCGGGTGTCACCATGGGGAGCGGCTGGACATTATCGCCCCGGATGGCAGTGAACCGTGGATGCAGCGGATGTATGCCGCGCAGGCGGATAAGCTCTACCCGGAAAATTGTCAGGTGTTCTTCTCGCAATGTATTTCTATGGCAGAGGTACAGCAGCGGTTTGAAAAGGCAGTCGCGGAGGTCAGCGCTCTCTGTCTGCAGATGCTGCAGTCTGAGCAGTGCACCGCCGCACCACTTCCCGCACAGCGGGCCGGCTACCTGATGCGGCTGGGGTTGGCACAACGGTTTTTATTCGCCACACTGGTCGATGCCGACTGGCTGGATTCCGCCTACTGGTTTCAGCCGGAAAACACCCCCGCACCGGAATCCTCTCCGCCGTGGGCACTGTTGGCCGACCAGGCCGAGGACTTTCTGGTCAGCCTGAAGCCCCGCCGCCCGATTGACACGCTTCGCCGTGAAATCTCCGATCAGTGCAAGGCCGCCGGGCAGTGCTCCGGGACGGGTATCTACCGCCTGTACGTTCCCACCGGCGGCGGCAAGACCTATGCCGGCCTGCGGTATTGCCTGCAAGCGGCCAAGTTGCGTAACGCAAAGCGCATTTTCTATTTTGCGCCGTTCCGTTCCATTCTTGGCCAGAACGCAGCGGAGTTCAAGAAAATGCTGGGCGGGGACGTCTATTTGTTGGAGCATCATTCCGATATAATTCCCAACACGCAGGATGAAGCCCTTATGCGCCGTATGGAGCGCTGGCAGGGCGTGCCCATTATCCTGACTACGCTGGTGCAGCTGCTCAACACGCTGTTTGCCGCGCCGCGCCAGAATGTTCGCCGTATGGTGGGGCTGGCGGATTCCATCCTGCTTTTTGACGAGATTCAATCTCTGCCACTGTGCCACACCTACCTATTTAACACAGCCGTCAATTTTCTGGCCACACAGCTGGGCGCAACGGTCGTGCTCTGCACGGCTACCCAGCCGGATTTCCAGCGTGTTGACTATCCGCTGCACTATGCGACCCCTATGGACATTGTCCCGGATTTTGCCCTACGGTTTGAGCAGTTCCGCCGCACACAGATTGTACCCATCCGGCCGGACGGTGGCTTCACAGCGGCGGGTCTGGCAGATTTTGTGCGGGAGAAGCAGACGAGCAACCGTTCCATTCTGGTTATTCTGAACACCCGCGCCGCTGTGGACAAGGTTTTCACCCAGCTGAAGGAAAGCTGTGCCCCGGACACCACACTCTACTGCCTGACCACCCACCTTTGTGTGCAGCATCGACAGGACGTCATCGAAACGATTCGCAGGCGGCTGTCCGACAAAGCCGATTCCGGGAAAATCATCTGTGTCAGCACCCAGCTCATTGAAGCAGGCGTGGACTTGAGCTTTGACTGCGTTGTGCGCAGCATGGCGGGGCTGCCCAGTGTTGCACAGGCTGCCGGGCGCTGCAACCGCCACGGAGAGGCAGGTAGCTGCCGCCCGGTCTATCTGGTAGAGGTTGAGCCGCAGCTGGAAAACCTCGACCATCTGCCTGACCTAAAGGAGGGGCGGTTGGCAACCCAGCGGCTGTTGCGCGAGCTTCCGTCGGGGGCCGATTTGCTGGCCCCAGAAACCATCCGCGCCTATTACCAGCTCTATTTCAAGGAGCCCCGCCAAATCAGCCGTATGGCGGATCCGGCTGTTGTAGCAGACAGGACACACGAACTATTTAATCTGCTCACAGTAAATACGGACGCTGTTCAGGCCTATCGCGAGGCCACCAACAATCCTTCGCCCGCCATTTACCAGCTGCGTCAGGCCTTTGGAACCGCGGAAAGACATTTCCACGCGCTGGAGGACATTACTACACCCATCATCACACCTTACGGTGCTGCGGGCAAGCAGCTTGTCAGCGAGCTTATCGAAGCCAAAAGCGTTACCGCCGGGCAGCTTCGGCAGGCGCAGCGCTTTGCCGTGGGCATCACCGAAGCAGAACACCGCGTGCTGGAAAAATACGGTGCCCTGCTTCCCGCCGCGGGCGGCAGCGTGCTGGTTTTGCAGGACGGTTTTTACGATACGGATAAGGGTGTGCAGACAAGCGCCGCACCTCTGCCATTTTTAGAATTTTAAAGAAGGAGGGTTATTCTTGCAATATCCCAATACGATTTCACTGCGGGTGTATGGGCGCTATGCACTGTTCAGCGACCCGATAACCCGCGTCGGCGGTGAAAAATGCAGCTACCCGGTGCCGACCTACCAGGCCCTGAAGGGCATTATGGAAAGCGTATACTGGAAGCCTACCCTGATTTGGTATGTGGATGCGGTCCGCATTATGAACCGCATTGAGACCCAGTCCAAGGGCATCCGCCCCATCAAGTACAATGACGGCGGCAATGATCTGTCGATTTATACCTACCTGTCAGAGGTGGAGTATCAGGTGCGTGCCCACTTTGAGTGGAACACACGCCGTCCCGACCTTGCCTGTGACCGCAACGAAAACAAGCATTACGCCATTGCCAAGCGAATGGTGGAGCGTGGCGGGCGGCGGGATATTTTCCTCGGCACGCGGGAGTGTCAGGGCTATGTGGAGCCCTGCATTTTCGGCGAAGGCAAGGGCGCTTATGACAACACCCCTCCCCTGCCGCTGGGTCTTATGGTGCACGGCATCACTTATGCGGACGAGACCGACACCGGGCAGATGCAGGAGCGCTTCTGGCGGCCAGTAATGGAAAACGGCATTATAAAATTTATCCGCCCGGAGGAGTGCCCGGTTGTGCGCGACATTCACCCCCAGCAGCCAAAGCACTTTACACTGGGTCAAACTATGACCGGCTGCGACACCCTATACGAGGAGGTGATGCACGAATGAGCTGGCTGGAAAAATGCTATGAAACCTATGAAAATTGCCAGCAGGAAATCGGCATACAAAAATTTCAGGCCGAGGGCGACAAGCGTAGCTATGTGCCGCTGCTGCCGGTAGCGCATACAACCCAGCTGGTCAATATTGAAGTAGAGTTGGACCAGAGCGGCGATTTTCAGGATGCCCGCCTGCTGGCAAAAGACGAGCAGACAACGATTATCCCCTGTACAGAGGAATCCTCCGCCAGAACCTCCGGCGTTGTGCCGCACCCCCTTGTGGACAAACTGCAATACATAGCAGCCGACTACCCGGCCTACGGCGGCACAAAAAAATCCGGGTGGAACCTTTACCACACACAACTGCAGGATTGGTGCTCCTCTCCCTATGCCGATGCAAAGGTCTGCGCCGTGTTGCGGTTTCTGGAAAAAGGCTGCCTGGTTGCCAGTCTTGTCCAAAAACATATTTTGTTTCTGGACGAAAACGGTAAAATGCCGACAAAATGGACCGGCAACAAGGACGAAAAGCCAAAGATACTGGAAACGCTTGCCAGCGCAGACCAGACGGAATCCTTTGTGCGGTTCCGGGTGGGTGGTATAGACCTTGCACAGGACGAAGCCGTGCGCGAGAGCTTTATCCACTATTATGAGATGAAGCAACAACGTGTAGACTACTGTACCGTGCAGGGGAAACAAATGGCCGTTTCGACACTCAGTCCCTACAAAATTCGCAACCCCGGTGACCGCGCCAAGCTGATTTCCAGCAATGACAGTACAAATTACACATACAGGGGTCGCTTTGTCACTGCAGAGCAAGCCCTCTCCATCGGCTACGAAACCACCCAGAAGGCCCACAGCGCACTGCGCTGGCTGATAAGCAAACAGGGCTGCAGCAACGGTGATCAGACGGTAGTGGTCTGGGGTACCAAGGGAGAGCCGATTCCCGACATTACCACCGACAGTATGGACCTCGGCGATGACTTTGCCGCCGCCTTTGCCCAGCTCGGGCAGCCCCAGTTGCCGCCCGCCACCGAAAGCGAATACGCGGAGCGTTTCAACAAGGCAATTCAGGGCTACGGCAAAGCCCTGGACGAGAAGGCCAACACGGTGGTTATGATTCTGGACTCCGCCACACAGGGGCGGTTGTCCATCCGCTATTACCGGGAGTTGGCGGGTTCTGAACTGATGAAAAACATCACGGACTGGCACCGGAATTTTGCGTGGAAGCTCAACTACCGAAGCGCACCGGAATCGGCAGAGCCCGGCCAGAAGCCAAAATGGAAGCGCGTGTCCTTCTGGGGCGCACCCTCTCCAGCGGATATTGCAAAGGCTGCTTATGGCGAGAAGGCCGACAAAAAAATCATCCAGCAGACCGTTGAACGTCTGGTGCCCTGCATCACAGAAGGCAAATATCTACCGCGTGACCTGATGCTGAGCGCTGTGCATCGTGCCACAGCCGGAATCGGACTGGAACCGTGGGAGTATCAAAAAACGTGCGGCATTGCCTGTGCGTTGATTTGCGGCTATTATCACAGAAATAAAAAGGAGGATTTCGTTATGACCGATGGCAAGTACGTTGATGAGACTATTGATGACCGGAGCTATCTGTTTGGCCGTATTCTGGCCTGTGCCGAGCAGATTGAGCGCCGCGTTCAATCTCAGACCGGTGAGACGCGTCCAACCAACGCCGAGCGCCTGCGGCTTGTCTTTGTGCAGAGACCGGCTAAAACCACCGCGCTTCTGCAGCAAAAGCTCACCCCTTATCTGAACCGTATGCGCGCCAACGGTGTGTCCCGTGACAAGCGGTATAGCACACTTCAGGAATTGGTGGGTCGGCTTGGCGCCGAAAAGTATACGAACAAGCCCCTCAATGAGCTGTATCTGCTGGGCTATGCCTGCCAGATGATGGATTTCCGTGAAGAAAATGCAGCCTACAACAAAAACACTGCTGAAGAATAACATAGGAGGAACGTACCATGACTACCTTACAGAATAAGATTGATTTTGCCCTTGTTATTGCCGTTGAGCACGCAAATCCGAACGGTGACCCCTTGAATGGCAACCGTCCTCGGGAAACCTACGACGGCTACGGCGAGATTTCGGATGTATGCCTCAAGCGAAAAATCCGCAATCGTATGATGGATTTAGGGCAGAATGTCTTTGTTCAGTCGGATGACCGCTGCAACGACGGCTTCAAGAGCCTGAAGGACCGCGCGGACGGCTGCCCGGAGGTGAAAAAAGCCGGTAAGGATCGGGACGTCTATGCAAAGGCAGCTTGTGCGCAGTGGCTGGATGTACGCAGCTTTGGTCAGGTATTCGCATTCAGCAGCAAGGACACCAAGGGCGACGGCGTATCCGTGGGCGTGCGCGGCCCGGTATCCATTCATCCAGCGTTCAGCATTGACCCCATTGAGACAAGCAGCATCCAGATTACCAAAAGCGTAAACGGTGTAACCGGCGACAAAAAGTCCAGCGATACTATGGGTATGAAGCACCGTGTAGACTTCGGTCTCTACACCACCTTTGGCAGCATCAACTGCCAGCTGGCCGAAAAGACCGGCTTCACTGAGGAGGACGCCGACTGCATCAAGGAGGCTCTGCGCACACTGTTTGAAAATGATACCTCTGCTGCCCGCCCGGATGGCAGTATGCAGGTTGTCCGCCTGTATTGGTGGAAACATAACTGCAAGAACGGCCAGTATTCGTCCGCCAAGGTGCACCACAGCCTGCACGTCAAGGCCAAGACGGACACGCCGCGCAGTGCCGATGACTATGACTATATCTGCGACACCCTCGAAGGCCTGACGCCGGAAGTGTATGATGAGCGCTGACGATTATCTGCAAATGTCCGGGATACAGCACTTCGCCTTCTGTCGCAGGCAATGGGCGTTGGCTTATCTGGAACAGCAATGGCAGGAAAACCAGCGCACCGCCGAGGGGCGGCTGGACCACAACCGCTGCCACGATGACGGTCTGACCGAAAAGCGCGGTGATACGCTCATCGTGCGCGGGATGCGGGTCATCAGCCGCCGGCTGAAGCTGACCGGGAACTGTGACGTGGTGGAGTTTCACGCCAGCCCGGACGGCGTGCCGCTGCAGGGGCGCGAAGGCCGCTGGCTGCCCACGCCCATCGAGTACAAGCACGGTGCACCGAAGGAATCGGACGCCGACCGGCTGCAGCTCTGTGCACAGGCAATGGCCTTGGAGGAGATGCTCGTCTGCGAGGTGCCCGCGGGTGCACTTTACTATGCCGAGACCCGCCGCCGCGAGGTTGTGCCGCTGACACCAGAGCTGCGCGCCAAAACGCAGGCGGCTGCCGACGAGATGAACCGCTATTTTGCCCGCGGCTACACTCCCAAAAGCAAGCCCGGCAAGCACTGCAATGCGTGTTCTCTGAAAGAGCTCTGCCTACCGGTGCTCTATCAGCGCGCCGACCCGGCCGCGTATCTGCGGGCGCACATCGACGAGGAGGTGACGCCGTGAGACAACTGCTCAACACGCTGTTCGTGCTCAGCGCAGACAACTATTTGACGCTGGATGGCGAAAATGTTGTCATCTGCTGCGACAAGCAGGAGCGTGCACGGTTTGCCCTGCACACGCTGGAAGGCATCGTCTGCTTCACCTACGCCGGAGCCAGCCCCGCCCTGATGGGCGCCTGCGCCCGCCGGGGTATCGACCTTGTGTTTTTCTCCCCGCAGGGACGCTTTCTGGCCCGCACCGTGGGCGAGGAGCGCGGCAATGTACTGTTGCGTCAGATTCAGTACCGTGTGGCCGATGACCCCACGCAAAGCTGCCGCTATGCACGCGGCTTCATTCTGGGCAAGGTCTACAACGCCCGCTGGGCGCTGGAGCGCGCCACCCGCGACCATCCGCAGCGTGTGCCGGTGGAGGATTTAAAGCGTACCTCCGCGCAGTTGGCCGTAGCCTTGCCACTGATTGAAGCCTGCGAGGATCCCGGGCAGCTGCTGGGGTTGGAGGGCGAAGCCGCCCAACGCTACTTTGACCGCTTCGATGCGCTGATTTTGCAGCAACGCGAGGACTTCACCTTTACTGTGCGCAGCCGCCGTCCGCCACTGGATAACATCAATGCGTTGCTTTCCTTTGCCTACACCATGCTGGCCCGCGACTGCGCTGCCGCGCTGACCGCTGTGGGGCTGGACCCCTATGTGGGCTTCCTGCATCGCCCGCGCCCGGGCCGTCAAAGCCTTGCCCTTGACCTGATGGAGGAACTGCGTACTGTTTATGCTGACCGATTTGTGCTGTCCTGCGTGAACCAGAAAATTCTGACCGCAAAGGATCTGCAACGGCAGGAAAGCGGTGCGGTCTGGCTGACCGACGAGGGCCGCCGAGCGTTTTTCAAGGCATGGCAGAGCAAAAAACAGGAGCAGATTACCCATCCCTTCCTGCGGGAAAAGCTGCCGTGGGGACTTGTGCCCTATGCGCAAGCCCTGCTGCTGGCCCGCACCCTGCGCGGCGATATGGACGTATATCCGCCGTTTTTCTGGAAGTGAGGTGCGCGTATGCTTGTACTTATCACCTACGACGTCAACACCGAAACCTCCGCCGGGCGCAAACGTCTGCGCAAGGTTGCCAAAACCTGCGTAAACCACGGCCAGCGGGTGCAGAATTCCGTGTTCGAATGCCTGCTGGACGCTGCCCAGTACACCGCATTCAAAGCCTCGCTATCCGCGCTGATTGACCCCGAAACCGACAGCCTGCGCTTTTACCAGCTTGGCAACCACTACAAAACCCGCGTGGAGCACCTTGGCCGCCACCCCGAATTTGCTCAGGATGATGTGCTGCTTGTGTAGCGGCCCCGGTGCGAGGCGAAAGCAAGCATACTTTTCCCAGGAGCTTCGCACCGATGCCATCGGACGTTTTGGGGCAGGCTGTGCATTTTTTGCTTGTTGCAATGGGAATGTGAGGCGGATGTTTTAGATTATTTTTAATTTTACAGATAATTTTTTCCCTTTTGCGCAAAAGACACTGTACATTTTTGTACACTTTTGCCGTCGCCACCCGCGAGGGTGGCGTGGATAGAAACAGATACTGGTTCTAATGTGACCATGTCTAATGAGTCGCCACCCGCGAGGGTGGCGTGGATAGAAACATGTGACTAAAGGAAGTTATATTAAGTGCCTGTATAATGGTCGCCACCCGCGAGGGTGGCGTGGATAGAAACATAGCATCCTGCACGTCCATTATAAAAACCGTTGAGTCGCCACCCGCGAGGGTGGCGTGGATAGAAACTTGAGTACCTGAACGGATTCCGCAAGGTTATCTACGTCGCCACCCGCGAGGGTGGCGTGGATAGAAACCCGATGAGAAATCAGACGATTCTCAGCGCTGCGGGTCGCCACCCGCGAGGGTGGCGTGGATAGAAACGTGGTTTTGTACCGAATCAGTTCTTGCGGGTGTACTGTCGCCACCCGCGAGGGTGGCGTGGATAGAAACCTATGCCGGTATCAAACCAAACGTATGTAATGCGTCGCCACCCGCGAGGGTGGCGTGGATAGAAACAACGTATTCATTCCACAGCGCCATAAAGGCTTCCGTCGCCACCCGCGAGGGTGGCGTGGATAGAAACTTTCGACCATTGACCTGATTGCTTCGGCAGCTTCCGTCGCCACCCGCGAGGGTGGCGTGGATAGAAACGTTTCGTTATCGTAGCCGTACTCGGTCGAACCGAGTCGCCACCCGCGAGGGTGGCGTGGATAGAAACGTATTGTACCACCTATGGCCACGCTTGTCAAAGGTCGCCACCCGCGAGGGTGGCGTGGATAGAAACTCATCTGCAATGTATAAGCAGCAATGCCAAGCGGTCGCCACCCGCGAGGGTGGCGTGGATAGAAACATTGTTATTGCCCGCAAAAACGGCAAAACGCTGCTGTCGCCACCCGCGAGGGTGGCGTGGATAGAAACTTTAAACCAGGCCGCCAAAAATTGTGAGGATGCCGGTCGCCACCCGCGAGGGTGGCGTGGATAGAAACACTTTAAGGGTCTTAAAGGCTTCTGCCGCGCTGCCGGTCGCCACCCGCGAGGGTGGCGTGGATAGAAACTGTACTGCGCATCAGGGTAAGCTTTCTTGACCTCGTCGCCACCCGCGAGGGTGGCGTGGATAGAAACAATTTGTGAATCCGCTTTGTCTGCCAGACTTTGGCGTCGCCACCCGCGAGGGTGGCGTGGATAGAAACCGCTTTCTTTTGGCACGGTGTCGATGGATGTCGGCGGTCGCCACCCGCGAGGGTGGCGTGGATAGAAACATAGACTACAAATACAACGAATGAACTTCCTACAGTCGCCACCCGCGAGGGTGGCGTGGATAGAAACTCAGTTACGGGGTAGTCCCCGGCATAGTCGTACTGGTCGCCACCCGCGAGGGTGGCGTGGATAGAAACTTGAAAAACTATGCCGGGGTTGCCCTGCAGGGCTGTCGCCACCCGCGAGGGTGGCGTGGATAGAAACCGCGTGGAATCCGATGACTTTGCCGCTGATACCGGTCGCCACCCGCGAGGGTGGCGTGGATAGAAACTCGGCCAAGACCACGGCCAGCTATGCAGGTGCAGGTCGCCACCCGCGAGGGTGGCGTGGATAGAAACCAAAATGCGGCTATTTTCAAGGTTGAAATGGCGCAGTCGCCACCCGCGAGGGTGGCGTGGATAGAAACACGGATTTGTGGCTGCTGTGTGATTATTCCGACAGTCGCCACCCGCGAGGGTGGCGTGGATAGAAACTCGGCTGCGACAACTGCATTGTGGAGGTCAACGCGTCGCCACCCGCGAGGGTGGCGTGGATAGAAACAAAATCAGCTTTTAAAGCGTAAGGCAGAGCCGAGTCGCCACCCGCGAGGGTGGCGTGGATAGAAACTTACGCATATACACAGCGACCATTTCAACCGCTCGTCGCCACCCGCGAGGGTGGCGTGGATAGAAACCACATCGCCCTTGCCCCTGCACTTTACCCGTGCCGGTCGCCACCCGCGAGGGTGGCGTGGATAGAAACGCGCAGCGGCTTGACATGGTGGACAGTAACGCCGCGTCGCCACCCGCGAGGGTGGCGTGGATAGAAACCATACTGCCCATGCGGTTTATGGGTTGCCTGTTCGTCGCCACCCGCGAGGGTGGCGTGGATAGAAACGCGTTGCTGGCATCAAGCCCCTGCGGGCTTCCCGTCGCCACCCTCGCGGGTGGCGTGGATAGAAACATCACCTCCAGCGGCACATTGGACAAAAAGGATGTCGCCACCCGCGAGGGTGGCGTGGATAGAAACGGTATCTTCGGCGCTCCTCAGACCTTTGCCGAACGTCATCGCCCGCAAAGTGTGGCGCAGATAAAAACAACATATCCAAAATCCGCGGAATCATTCTGGTAAATCAGGCCCATCCGGGTTCGTTCCCTCCCCGGGTTGGCCTGATTCCGAGCCACCCCACACGTCCGGATTACTGCCCCCGCCCGGCGTCAAGCTTCCTGTTCCTCCTGTTTCACCTGTGTCCGGTGGCTCTGACTTTTCCGGTTTATAGGACTCTGATGACAGAAAAACCGTCCCATCAGTTAAATCCGGCAAGGGTATCTTGCTCGCCCGTACAACCGCGCCCCATCCTGCAGGCTCACTATCCGTGGCAACGACGCGATAGGTGACGCAGTAGCGCTTGTTGCAATAGGTAAACAGCGAAATTTTCGCCGGTGATAGGTCTGTATTTGTGTTGCTTGGCAGAGAAAACCGCCAATCGCATTCATCACAATTCATTTCAGACAGCTCAAAAATCTGTTTTGCCATTCTATAGGCAGCGCCCTCATCCTTGGGTGCCTCAAATCCGCTTCCAATCCTGTTCGGCGTCAGCTTACCTTGTGCGTAGGCTTCGGTGACGGTGGCTTGGGAGGCGGTCAGGACCGCCCGCGCTTCGGCAATGACCGCGGCCTCCTGCGCCTTGTCAATGTAACCGGTCAGCGCAGGCATAAGCAGCGCAGCCAATACGGCCAGAATCACCAAAGTAACAATCAACTCGACCAAAGTGTAGCCGGTGCTTTTTCGACAGGATTTCATATCCAGCCCCCAAACGTATGTATTCGTATAAATTCAGTATATGCTGGATATACTGCCAGTGTCAATAGTGAAACCGACGAAGATACGCTGATATCTTTGTTGAATACGTGAACGCACCTATTGGCCGCACTGCATAAACACCCGGCCTCTTTGCAATATGTAGAATTTTCTTGTCTTTTTTTGTGGGATATGCCCAAGCGAATTCCTTGCAAAGAAAGACAAGATTTTGTATACTAATTATGCACATTTTATACAAAATAACCTGTAATTCTTCAAGAAATTATGGCTGAAAGGTCGAGCCTGTTGTGAAAAAAATTAGAATACAACGCGTAAGCGCCTTTGATGTAACGGTAACACTGCCGTTGGCCGTTATTCTGGGGTTGCTGTCGGTGCGCGGGATAGGTGAGCTGTCCAAAATGCAGACCGCAACAGAGGACTATATCCAATGCCAGACGCTGGCACGCCAGCTGCAAAGCGGTTCGGACCATCTGGTAGGGCAGGTGCGGATGTACACCGCCACCAGCCAGCGAGAGTACATGGACAATTATTTTGAGAATCTCAATGTCACCCGCCGCCGCGAGACCGCTTTAGAATATTTTGGGGAAAATTACGGCGACACCGAGGCTTTCACCCTGCTGAAATCCGCCATGATGACCTCGCAGAACCTGAGCCACACACACCGGTATGCCATGCGGCTTGTGGCTCAGGCAACGCTTGTTGACTTTTCTGCATGGCCACAGGAAATCCAAAGCGTATCGCTGCACGATAGCGATATGGCGATGTCGGATGCCGATAAACTGCGCAAGGCACAGCAGCTCGTCAGCAACAGCCAGTACCAAAATACGCGTGACAATGTCACAGAAAAAATTTCCGAGAATCTGGACAGCCTGATGGAATTGACCCGCAGCCGGCAGGGCAACGCGGAGACGGTCTTTATCGACATTTACCGCAAACAGGATCTCAGTGCGGCCATTTTGGTCATACTTATGATAGAAATTTGCACCATGACACGCCGTTTGGTGGTAAAGCCGCTGATGCAGTACAGCGAAAGCATCCAAAAAGGCGAGATTTTCCCGGTTGTAGGCGCGGCCGAGCTGCAGGATTTGGCGCTGACTTACAACGAGGTCTACCGCGAAAATCAGGAGACGCAGAAGCTCATCCGCCACGGGGCCGAGCATGATGTGCTAACCGACGCACTGAACCGCGGTTCGTTTGAAAAAATTCTGAATATCTATGAAAATGGCCAGACACCGTTTGCCATGATTATCTGCGATGTGGACATTTTCAAACACGTCAACGATACCTACGGCCACGCCGTTGGCGACCAGATTCTGAAAAAGGTTGCCTCCCTGCTGCAAACCACCTTCCGGAGTATTGACTACGTCTGCCGTATCGGCGGTGACGAATTCGCGGTCATTATGGTGGACGTAAGTCAGGAGCTGGACTACACGGTGCGTGACAAAATCACAACTATCAACAATCAGCTCTCCTGCCCGACCGATGATTTGCCTGCCGTTTCACTGCGCGTAGGCGTGGCCTTTACGGAGCGTGCAAACCCCGGCGAGAGCATCTTCAAGGACGCCGACAAAGCGCTGTACCATGTGAAGCAGAACGGCAAGCATGGCTGCGGCTTTTACTGATGTGGCCGAAATTTCCCACAGCTGCGTTAAAACACATCGAGCTGTGGTTGTTTCCGCGGCGGTGTCCTTTTTGCGGTGGTCTGCTGGGTGCTGATGCGCTGCACGGCACCGTCTGCCCGAACTGTGCCGAAGAAGAAGCGCAGCTGTGGCATATTCCGCCGCGCCTTCCCGAGGGAGAGCATGATTTTTACGCGGTAAAAGAAGCCGCCGCAGCTTACTACTATGAAGGCATTGTGCGCAGTGCTATTTTGCGTTGCAAGCGCGGAGGCTGTCCCTGGTTTGCCCGCGAGCTGGCTGATCGCGTAGCTGTGCTGGTGTTTGGGGCACTGCCCGCCCATGCAGTGGGCGAACAGCCGGAGTATCTCGGTTCGGTTACCATGCCGCTGTACAGCTGTATTGTGCCGGTTCCTCCCCGCCAGCCGCGCCCCGGCGTGCCCGGCTTGCCGCTGCTGCTGGCGCGGCGTCTGGGCAAGGTGCTGGGTGTGCCGGTAGAAACGCCGCTTTATCTGAAGAACCCGGGCCGCCCGCAGAAGGAGTTGACCCGTGAGGAGCGTCTGAGGAACGCGAAGGGCGCATTTGCCTGCCAATCCGGAGCAGACCTCAGCGGCAAGCGTGTACTACTTGTGGATGACATCATCACAACCGGCGCAACCGTATCCGCCTGCGCAATGGCGCTCATGCAGGCCGGTGCAGTGGATGTAACCGTGGTATCCATTGCCGCCGCAGAGGAACGTGCGGACGGGAAAGAGAAAACAAATCGTAAAAAGAAAAAGCCCAGCCTCTTTCAAGGCTGAGCTTTTTGGTGACCCGTGCGTCC
>ERZ1034984.1777-NODE-1777-length-18990-cov-15.225033_pt1 | contig 18990 bp, 17 predicted proteins | sample MGYA00520589_ERZ1034984 | MGnify/ENA primary metagenome ERZ1034984 (study PRJEB33766, sample SAMN09781790) | gut metagenome | biome: gut microbiome | host: Homo sapiens | place: Madagascar | study: EMG produced TPA metagenomics assembly of the PRJNA485056 data... | reverse complement strand
ATTCCGGGCTGAAGGTGCCGTGCAGCAGCTTCGGCAGGGCTTCCTCCTGCAAGCGCCGCCAGCTGTCGGCCTCGCGGCCCGGCAGAATCGGCACAAAGGCCACGCCGTTGGCGGCGGCGGCCTGGGCGTCGCCCATAGCGTCACCCACCATCATGACCTTGCGGCTCTCATACCCGCAGGCCAGCATTGTGGCGATGGAGTTTGCCTTGCTGCCCACTTCCTGGCCGAAGATGACATCCGCGTGGCGGGCCAGGCCGTAGCGCTTCCACTCACTGGCAATGGCGCTCTCGTTCGCGGCGCTGACAACGGCCACATCGGCGACCGCGTGCAGCTGGCGCAGGCTTTCTTCTACACCGGGGAACGGCTCAAACGTCGGCTCCAAGGCCTGGATGCGGCGGTTGCAGGCATTGTTCCACTCCTGCAATTTGCGCAGGGCCAGGCTGCCTGTCTTTTGCAGCTCCCGCTGCAGGCTGGCCGTAGAAAGCTCGTTGGCGGTATCGACCCAGGCGGCAATATCCTCGCTGCCGGGAATCTCGATGCCGCGGTTTTTCAGCCGGTCAAACACCAGCCGCACGCTCTCAAACCGGGAGATGCCCCGGGTGATGGTGTGCAGGTTGATCTCGTCCCAGGCTGCCGTGATAAACTCCGCGTAATCATCCAGCGCAAACACGCGGATGAGCTCGGGGCACATGACGGTCGAATGCTTGATGCGCACTGTGTCCATCACGCAGCCGTCGGAGTCCATACAGACCAAAAATTCACGTTTTTTGGTAAAATCCGTCAGTGCGTTTGCCATAAAACCGTCCCCCTCTATGTACTGTTCCCTATAAAAACGCTATGAATCTATCATAACAAAAATCCCCGGCGTTTTGCAATGCCTTTTTTGAAAAAACCATAGATTTTTGTGTAAAAATTACGCCTCCACATTGTCATTGGGGTCCAGCGTGCGGCCGATTGGCTCGTGGATAAGCAGATTGGCCATGGCGTCCGCCCGGGTGGGCTGTTTGTTGATGACGACAAGGTTGTCACCCCGGAAATACCGCAGCAGCCCCGCCGCCGGGTAGACCGCCAGACTTGTGCCGCCGACAATAAGGGTGTCGGCCTTGCGAATGGCGTTCACGGCGTTTTCCATCGTCTGCTCGTCCAGGCCTTCCTCGTAGAGCACAACGTCGGGCTTCACGATGCCGCCGCACTCGTCGCAGCGGGGTACGCCGTCGCCGACACCGGCCGCATCCTCAATAAAGCTGACCGGGAAAAATTTGCCGCAGCGCGTGCAGTAGTTGCGCAAGGTAGAGCCGTGCAGCTCATACACGACCTTACTGCCCGCCGCCTGGTGCAGGCCGTCAATGTTCTGGGTCACAACGGCCTTGCATTTGCCCTCGCGCTCCAGCGCCGCCAACCGCAGGTGGGCCGCGTTGGGCTTTGCGCCGTGTACGATGAGCTTCTGGCGGTAGAAGTCGTAAAATTCATCGGTGTGTCGTTCATAAAAGCTGTGAGAGAGCATCGTCTCCGGCGGGTATTTGAACTTTTGATGGTACAGCCCGTCCACCGAGCGGAAATCCGGGATGCCGCTCTCGGTCGAGACGCCCGCCCCACCGAAAAAGACCATGTTTTTTGTCTCTGCCAAAATTTCTTCCAATGCGCGGATCATGCAAACTGCCCCTTTCGTTTTCGCCGCAAATGCTTTATAATATACTTATTATAATACATTCTCGGAGGGATGCAAGATGCAGCAGGAAATCACGCGGGAACTGGTGCAAAGCTGGCTGCCCCGGCGGCAGGCGGACAGCAACAAGGGCAGCTACGGCAGTGTACTGGCCGCAGCGGGGAGCCTTGCCTACCGCGGCGCAGCGGCCCTGTGTGCCGAGGGCGCATTGCGCGGCGGCGCGGGACTGGTGTACCTGGCCAGTGTGGAACCGGTCGTGCAGATGGTGCTGGCCCGCACGCCGGAATGCTGTGCCTGCGGCTGCCGCACGGCGGCGGGTGGGGGCATCCACCCCCAGGACGCCGCCGCACTGCGCAGCTGGTTTGCCGAAAAACACGCCGTTCTGCTGGCCGGGCCGGGCTTGGGGGAGGGGGCAGGGGAAGTCTGCCGCGCCCTGCTGGGCAAGAATCCGCCGTGGGCGGGTGCGGTGCTGGACGCCGACGCACTGAACGCGCTTGCGGCGGGCAGGCTGCGGGACCCCTTGCCGGAAAATACCATCCTGACGCCCCACCCCGGCGAGGCCGCGCGACTGCTGGGCTGCACCGTGGCCGATGTACAAGCCGACCGGGAGCAGGCCGTTTTGCGGCTGGCAGAAACCTATCACTGCGTCGTCGTTCTAAAGGGCAGCGGCACGTTGATTGCCGCGCCGGGCGGGGAGCTTTTGCATAACGCCGCCGGCAACGCCGGGCTGGCCCGGGGCGGCAGCGGGGATATTCTGGCCGGGCTGACCGCCGGGCTGCTGGCCGCCGGGCTGAAGCAGAACCGCACCCCCGCCCAAATGGCCGCCTGCGCCGTCTGGCTGCACGGCACTGCCGCCGACCGCTGTGCCCGCCGCCGCAGCATGACCGCCATGCTGCCCACGGATATTTTCGCGGATTTGGGGGAGATTTTGGCGGAGATGGAGTTGTAAGGGGCGGCGTCCCTCTTGCCCTCTCCCTTTATAGGGTGTATAATAGGACTATATCTGCATATTGCCGGAAAGGAGCCGTTGTTATGCCGCGCAAAGAAGGCCAAAAACGCAAGCTGCTTGTCCTTTTGGAGATTCTCGCCCGCGAGACGGACGAAAAACATCCCCTCAGCGTGCCGCAGCTGGTGGAAGAATTGCAGGAGCATGGCGTCGTGGCCGAGCGCAAGAGCGTCTACGATGACCTGAACACGCTGAACAACCTGCCCGATTCCAAGTACGAAATCGTGCAGCAGCGCGGCCGCGGCGGCGGCTACTATATGACCGAGACTCCCTTTGAGCTGGCCGAGTTGAAACTTCTGGTGGACGCTGTCTACGCCAGCAAATTTATCACGGCGCGCAAATCCAAAATCCTCATTGACAAGCTGGGGCAGTTCACCTCGAAATACCGGCAGGCGGAGCTGGACCGCAAGGTCCTTGTCAGCGGCCGCATCAAGAGCACCGACGAGAAGATCCTTTACACCGTCGATGCACTGCACGCCGCCATCACGGCAGGGCAGCAGGTGCAGTTCAAATACTGCGACTGGAACCTGCAAAAGCGGATGACCCCGCGCCACGACGGCCAGCTCTACCGTGTCAGCCCCTGGGTGCTGGTGTGGGAGAACGGCAACTATTACCTCATCGCCTACACCGAGGGGCGGCTCAAGCACTATCGCGTGGACAAGATGCAGAACGTCCACCAGCTGCCCGACACCACCCGCGAAGGTGCCGAGGAATACGCGAATTTTGACGTGAATGTCTATATGCAGCAGATGTTCGGCATGTTCAACGGCCCCCTGAAGCGGGTGACGCTCCTGTGCGAGAACCGATTTGCCGGGGCGATGATCGATCGGTTCGGCACCGGGCCGATCTTAACGCCCTGCCCCGATGGCGAGCATTTCACAATGACCGCCGAGATTCAGGTCAGCCCGCAGTTTTTCGGCTGGGTTGCCGGTTTTGGCACCGGCGTCGTCGTCTCTGGTCCGCCGGAGGTCCGCGCCGAGATGAAAAAGACCTTGGATCAGCTGCAGGAATTGTACCGCTGATTTGCAATAACAGTAGAAATATGGTAGAATAGATTGTTTACTTCTACTTGTTTCACGGAGGCTACCCTTGCTGGAAAAAAACCAACGCTTTAAAAGCCTGCTGTTTGTGCTGCTGGATGCAGCGCTGTTGTTTGTGGGCTTTCTGCTTGCCAACTATATTCGTTTTAATTATGTCCGCTATTTTGAGCCCGGCGGTGCCGGCCCGGCCTTGGCCGTGGCGCAGGATCCCCGCAACATCATTGCCGGGCTGGCCACGTCGCTGGTGCTGGTGCTCATCTACTGGGTGGCGGGCATTTACAACAATGCGCGGCTGCACGGCCTGGCCGAGCGCTGCACCAAAATTGCCATTATCAACGCAGCGGGCCTCTTGATTTTCATTGGTGCGCTGTATTTACTGCACTTGGACGACTACTCCCGCATTGTGCTGGCGCTGTTCTACATTCTCTCCACCGCCGCCGTCGTGTTTGAGCGGATGGTCCTGCGCTGGGTCGACCGTGCCCGCCGCCGCAAGGGGCTGGGCCTGCGCCACATTCTGCTGGTGGGCGGCGGCAAATCCGCCGCACTCTATCTGCGTGCGCTGGAGCATAACCCCTACTACGGCTTCGTCGTGGACGGCTATCTTGCCAAAGTGGAAGAGCCCGGCCTGGGCGTAAAGTTCCTGGGCGGGTATGACAACCTGGCCGCCAAGCTGGACGAAATCGCCGTGGATGAGGTCGTCGTGGCGCTGGAAGCCGACGAAATCGAATTATTGCCCCACGTTTTTGCCGCCTGCGACAAAAACGGCGTGCGCATTACGATGGTGCCGTTTTACAGCGACTACCTCCCCGCGCGACCGACCATCGATGTGCTGGACGAGTGCAAACTCATCAACGTGCGGCAGACGCCCTTTGACAACCTGCTCAACGCCGCCGTCAAGCGCGGGCTGGATATCCTCGGCAGCCTGATTCTGATTATCCTGACCAGCCCCATCATGCTGGTCACGGCCATCGGCGTCAAGCTGTCCAGCCCCGGGCCGATCATCTTTAAACAGGAGCGCATCGGCCTAAACAAAAAGCCCTTCATGATGTACAAGTTCCGCTCCATGCGGGTCAATGTGCAGCAGGAGACAGGCTGGTCCACCGACTACGACCCCCGCAAGACCCACTTCGGCAGCTTTATCCGCAAGTTCAGCCTCGACGAGCTGCCCCAGTTCTTCAATGTGCTGAAGGGGGATATGTCCCTTGTCGGCCCGCGGCCAGAGGTGCCCTTCCACGTCGAGCACTTCAAAGAGGAGATCCCGCGCTATCTCGTGCGCCAGCAGGTACGCCCCGGCTGCACGGGCTGGGCACAGGTTCACGGTCTGCGCGGCGACACCGACATTGCCGAGCGCATCCGCTACGATATCTGGTACATCGAAAACTGGACCGTGGCGCTGGATATCAAGATCATCTTCCGCACGGTGTTCGGCGGCAAGATGGTCAACGATGAAAAATTGCAGTAACGCGCCCCGCGTTACCGAACAGGAGTGTCCGTCATGAGCAAAAAGGAACCGAAAGTTGCCATCGTCCACGACTGGCTCGTCGGCTATGCCGGCGGCGACCGCGTTGTGGACGCTATGAAGCACGTTTTCCCCAATGCTGTCATCTACACCCTTGTGTACGACCCCAACAATATGCCCGAATGGTTCAAGAGCTACGATATCCGCACCAGCTGGTTCCAGAAGGTGCCGTTTTCCAACAAGCTGTACAAGGCCATGCTGCCGCTGATGCCCGGTGCCTTTGAGGCGTTCGACCTGACAGAGTACGATCTCGTGCTGTCATCGTCCTCCTCTTGTTCAAAGGGCGTCATCACCCGCCCGGATGCCGTGCATATCTGCTACTGCCATACGCCCATCCGCTATGTGTGGGATTTTTACTACACCTACCGCGCCAATGCCAACTGGCTTGCCCGCCTCGTCATGCCGGGACAGATGCACAAGATGCGCATCTGGGACAAGTGCGCCGCCGACCGGGTGGACTATTTTATCGCCAACTCGCATTATATCGCCCAGCGCATCAAAAAGTATTATCGCCGCGACAGCGATGTCATCTACCCCTGCTGCCATATCAACGAAAGTCCCTTTGTCGAGAAGGAGGACTTTTACCTCACAGTCGGCCGCCTTACATGGTATAAGCGGGTCGATCTCGCCGTGCAGGCCTGCACGAAGCTGGGCAAGCGCCTCGTCGTCATCGGCGGCGGGGGAGAACTGGATAAGCTCAAGGCCATGGCCGGGCCGACCGTGGAATTTCTGGGCGGCGGCCTTTCCGACGAGGAAGTGCGCAGCTACTACCTGCGGGCCAAGGCGTTCCTTTTCCCGGGTGAAGAGGACTTCGGCATCACGCCGGTGGAAGCTCAGAGCGCGGGTACGCCGGTGCTGGCCTATGGCCGCGGCGGCGCGTGCGAGAGCGTTGTGCCCGGCAAGACCGGCTACTGGTTCAAAGAGCAGACCGTCGAAAGCCTGGCCGACTGCATCGAGCGGTTTGAGCGCGACGGCGTTGCCTATTCTAAAGAAGAAATTCGCGAGCACAGCCGCAGTTTCAGCGAGGAACGCTTTGAGCGCGAGCTGAAAGAATACTGCGAGCGCCGCATGGCCGACTGGCAGCAGGAATTGCTCGACTGCTCCCACTGGGAGAAGGAGGAACTGGATTGAACCCCATCGTCATCAACGGCACGGTACTGTGTGATAATATCACCGGCATCCCGCGCTATGTCTATGAGACCATCGTCCGGCTGGATAAACTCATTGAGGGCACCGGCCTGGATGTGCGGATTGCCTACCGCGACGACGGCCGCCCCATTCACCTGCCGGAGCTGAAAAACATCCAGCTGGTGCCGCTGAAAGCGGTCAAATATTTTTACAATTTGGCTGTGCTGCCCGCCTACCTGCGCCGCACCCATGCGTTTTATGTAGGCCTGGCCAGCGATATGCTGCTGACCAAGCGCAGCGTCACCGTGCTGCACGATATCCGCCCGCTGGTCATGGACACCGATAGGGGCTTTTTCCGCTTCAAGTTCTGGGTACACTGTCTGTCCACGAAGTGGTTTGCCCAGCGGGTGTTCACAGTCAGCGACAACCAGCGCCACCTCATCAGTGAAAAGCTCGGCATCCCGCTGGATAAAATCGGCATCACCTACAACGGCTGGGAGCATATGAAGGGCGTGACCCCCGACGAGAGCATTTTTGAAAAGATGCCCGGCGTCCAGAAAGGGGAGTACTACTACGCTCTCGGCAGCCTTGCCAAGCACAAGAATTTCAAATGGATCCGCGAGGTCGCCCGCCGCAACCCTGACAAGACGTTTGTGGTGGCAGGCGGCAAGGACCTTCGGGCCTTCGGCGATGATAACGAAGCCAAGGACACACACAACGTATTCTACCCGGGCTATGTCTCGGACGCCGAGAACGCCGCGCTGATGCAGCACTGCAAACTATTTTTGCACCCGGCCGTGTTTGAGGGGTTCGGCATCCCGCCGCTGGAGGCGCTGGCCCTGGGTGCCCCCATTGCCTTGGCAAACGCCACCTGCCTGCCGGAACTGTACGGCGATACAGCGCGGTATTTCGACCCCTATGACTATGATGTAGACCTGGACGCGCTGGCCGCCCAGCCCGTAGCCGCGCCCGATGCGGTCCTGCAGAAATACAGCTGGGACAAAACCGCTGATTTCTGGCTGCATGAGATTGAAAAGTACGCGAAACAGTGATAAAATCCTTCCCCCGAGGGGGAAGCCTTATTCACACCGAAAGGAGCCGACTGCGCCCCATGTTTTTCCTGATAACGATCTTCCTCACGGCGCTGGTCTCTGCGCTGTTCGGGCTTTTGCCCGGAAAGCTTCAGCGACGCAGCGTCATAAAGCAGGACATCGTCTGGGCCGTCGGCCTATGGTTGGCCACCTGGCTGTTCGCGGTCTTTGCCTACCACCGCCCCGGGCTGACCATCGGCTTCAATGCGTTCCGTCTCGTGGCCGTCACAGCGCTGAACGGCTGGACCGGTTTCGTCACCGCCGGGCTGCGCAGCTTTGGCCGCAAGGGGCTGAAAGCCGTTGTTCCGCTGCTGCTCGTCACGGCGCTGGGGTTGGAAGTATTCGTCGGCAACGTCGCCTACTTCAACACCCACAGCTATGAGCCGTTCCAGCTCGTTGACTACCTCGACGAGAACATCAACGTCGGGCGCGGGCTGGGCACGATTTCGCTGGACGAGGGCCGGACCTATCTGCGGTTTCTGAACATCGACCGCCCCATCTACAACCTGCGGTTTGACGGCCTCGTCAATGACGATACCGACCTGCTCCACGCAGACAGCGCCGTCACCTTCACCATCGAGGGCACTGACGCGGCCAACACCCAGCTGACCCGCTTTGGCAGCTGGCAGGTCGGCCTGCAGGCCCCGCGCACCCACACCATCAGCCTGGACCTGACCGGCAATGTCAGCATGATGACGCTGACCGCCGCCGGGTACAGCTCCACCTACGCGCAGTTTCCGGTGGCGCTGACGTTCAGCGGCATCACGGCGAACGCCCCGCGGGCGCTGAATTTCTCGGTTCTGCGTTTTATCGCGGTATTTCTGGCGTTGCTGGCTGTCTATGGCCTGCGCCCGGCCAGCGGGTTATGGCACCGCCGCTGGCTGGCGGGCAATGTATGCGACCGCGCCGCAGCCGCCGTGCTGGGCCTGGTTCTGGCCGCCTTTGTGGTGGTCGTGCCTTTCTGGGAGCCTGGCAACACCGGCCTTGCTACAAAAGATTACAACACCGCGTTCTGGGACGGTAAGAGCACCGTCAGCTTCGTTTACCAGCAGTACGGTGCGCTGGCCCACAGCCTACTGAATGGCCACCTGGATCTGGAGGCCGACCCGCCCGCCGAGCTGCTGGCGTTGGAGAACCCCTACGACGCCGGGGCACGGGATGCGGCGCAGATCAACGATATCCACTGGGATCACGCCTTCTACAATGGGCGCTACTACGTCTATTTCGGCATTGTGCCGTGCCTGTTGTTCCAGCTGCCCTTTGAGGCGCTGACCGGCATCCAGAATCTGGCCTATGCGCCCTGCATGGTCGTTCTGGGGCTGCTGCTCCTCGCCGCCTGCTTCGGCGTGGTGGGGCAGGCCGTGCGCCGGTGGTTCCCGCAGACCTCCGCCGCCGCGTACCTGCTGGCCGTGGCCGCTGTGGTGCTTGGCAGCCAGCTGTATTACCTGCTGGTGCGTCCCTACATTTATGAGTACGCCATCCTCTGCGGTGCGGCGCTGCTGATGCTGGGGCTGTGGCTCTGGCTTTCCGCCGCCAGCACCCCTGTGGAAAAGCGCGGGGCCATTGCAACCAAGCTTGCCTTTGGCAGTCTGTTTGTAGCGCTGGTGGCTGGGTGCCGCCCTCAGATGGAGCTGTTCGCCTTTTTGGCTGTGCCCATCTTCTGGCAGCGGTACATTGGGCAAAAGCGGCTGTGCAGCCGCGCCGGGGCAGGAGAGGCCGCCGCCTTTATCCTACCGGTGGTCGTGGTCGCCGCCGGGCTGATGTGGTACAACGCCGCGCGGTTCGGTTCGCCGCTTGACTTCGGTGCCAACTACAACCTGACCGGCAACGATATGACCCAGCGCGGCTTCAATGCCGTGCGCATCGGGCCTGCCGTGTTTACCAGCCTGTTTGAGCTGCCCAGCTGGCAGGGCGTGTTTCCCTTCCTACGGGAGACGGACGTCCAGACGAACGCCGTCATTCGCACCATCAGCGAGAAATTCACCGGCGGTATGCTGGCCGCCACGCCCTACCTGTGGGTGCTGGCGCTGCCGCTGCTGCCCGCGTTCCGCCGCTGTCTGCACCGCCGCCGCGCCGTGGCGGGCATTATCTACGGCGGCATCGCCGCCATGGTCGTTATGACCGTTGTGGACTGCGAAATGGCCGGGGTGCTCTACCGCTATCTGATGGATTACAGCCCGGTGCTGCTCGTCGGGGCGGCGCTGTGCTGGTTCTGTGCCGAGGGCACACTCATCCGCCGCACCGCCGTGGGGGATGCCACCGCCGCTGCCGCACTGCCTGCGCTGCGCGTGGTCATGGCTGCCGCCGTGGCATACACCGCCGTTTACCGCTTCTGCACGCTGTTCGCCATGGAGCCGTGGCTGCAGGGGCTGAACCCTTCGCTCTATTACACTGTCAGCCGCCTTGTTCAATTCTGGATGTAAATTTCCCGGAGGAGTATTATGGATAAAATCGCCGTACTGATCCCTTGCTACAATGAGTCCAAGACCGTCGAGAAGGTCGTGACGGATTTCCGCCGCGTACTGCCCGATGCCACCGTCTATGTCTATGACAACAACTCCACCGATGGCACCGCCGAGCTGGCTGCCAGGGCCGGGGCCGTTGTTCGCCACGAGTACCAGCAGGGCAAGGGGAATGTCATGCGCCGTATGTTCCGAGAAATCGACGCGGAAGCGTATATTCTCGTTGACGGCGACGACACCTATCCGGCCGAGGCCGCGCCCGAGATGGTCGCCGCCGTGACCGAGCGCCAGGCCGACATGGTCGTCGGCGACCGGCTTTCCAGCACTTACTACACCCAGAATAAGCGGCCGTTCCACAACTTTGGCAACGACCTGGTCCGCTTCTGCACGAACCATCTGTTCGGAGGCAAGATCAAGGACATCATGACCGGCTACCGCGCATTCAGCTACCAGTTCGTCAAGACCTATCCGGTGCTGTCCCGCGGGTTTGAGATCGAAACGGAAATGACCATCCACGCCCTGCAGCGCAATATGCAGGTGGAGAATGTCGTCATCGACTACCGCGACCGCCCGGAAGGGTCGGAGAGCAAGCTGAACACCTACTCTGACGGCTTTAAAGTGCTGGGCACCATCGCACGGCTGTTCAAAAATTACCGTCCGTTCCTGTTCTTCGGCATTTTGGCGGCCATTCTGGCGGTGTTCGGCATCGGCTTTATGGTGCCGGTGCTGGGTGAATATTTCCAGACCGGGCTTGTGCCGCGCTTCCCGACTTTGATCGTCTGCTGCTTTGTGCTGGTGGCGGCGCTGCTGTTGTTTATCTCGGGCATTATCCTGTCCAGCCAGCTCGCCAAAGACGCGCGGGATTTTGAGTTCCAGCTGCAAACTGTGCACCAATGGGAGAATAAAAACAAATCATAATTCCAAATCATCTCTGCCGCCCGCACCCCTTGCGGGCGGCTTGCTTTTTGGGACGGATTGGGCTATAATATTTTTATATGTGCACACTGCACATACTGCTATAAGAAGGACTACACAAAGGGAGTATATAGAGTATGACAAAAGTTGCCGCATCGATCCTGTCGGCTGACCTGGCCAACCTGCAAAGCGACTGCACCCGCCTGTTGGACGCAGGCGCGGACCTGATGCACTTTGACGTGATGGACGGCCATTTTGTACCCAACATCAGCTACGGCGCGCCGGTGCTGAAATGCCTGCACGCCGCTTTGCCTGAAGTTTATTACGACGTCCACCTGATGATCAGCGAGCCCGCACGCTACGCCCCGGACTTCGCCAAGGCAGGTGCAAATCTCATCACTTTCCACCTCGAGGCTGTACCCGACGCGGTTGGAGAGACCATTGACGCCATCCGCGCCACCGGCTGCCAGGTGGGCATCAGCATCCGCCCCGGCACCCCGGTCGAGGCCGTTTACCCCTATCTCGACGCCGTGGATCTCGTGCTGGTCATGAGCGTGGAACCTGGCTTCGGCGGGCAGAAATTCATCCCTGCCACACCGGAGCGTATTGCCGCTATCCGCACCGAATGTGACCGCCGCGGTCTTTCCACTTTGATTGAGGTGGACGGCGGCGTCAACGTTGAGACCGGCCCCCTGTGCAGTGAAGCCGGGGCCGACTGGCTCGTGGCCGGCAGCTCGCTTTTCAACGCCGCCGACCCCGCCGCTGTAGCGCGCGTACTGCACAGCAAGTAAAGGAGCTTTTACCCCATGCCCAACCGTAAAAAAATTGAACGCAGCAAGAATTACAGCTATTACAGCGACCTGCTGTGGTGCACGGTACCGCTCATCGGTATGTCGTGGTATTACTACGGCCCGCGCCCGCTGCTGCTGCTGTTGGCGGCCCTGCTGACCGCCTACCTGTGCGACTGCGCCCTGGCCCCACTGCACGGCACCGGCTACCAATCCCATGAGCCGTCCAGCGAGTGCTTTGCCGCGCTGATCGTGCTGATGATGCCCGCCAGCATCTCTTATCCCATCGTCATCGCCGCCGTCATTGTTGCCGTGCTGGTCAAGGAGGCTTTCGGCGGTGAGGGGCACTACCCGTTCCACCCCGCCGCCGTCGGCATGGTCGTGGCCGGTGTCTCGTGGCCGAAAAATGTCTTTTTCTACCCGGTCCCGGGTACGCAGCTGCCGCTCTTTGGCGAGGTGAACACCACCGTCGTCGCGGGCATGAACGCCACCCTGCGGACCGGCGGCCTGCCCAGTGCCAGCACGATGAACCTGCTGACCGGCAACGTCTCCGCCGCCGTCGGCACCAGCGCCGCGCTGGTGGTCATGGCCTGCGGCCTGTTCCTGCTCGTGCGCGGGCGTATCAAGCTTTCCGTCGTGCTGCCGTTCTTTATTTTTGTCATCGGCCTGCCGTGGCTGTTCCCGCAGCTCAATGAGCTGCCCGCCTTCAGCCTGCCGTGGGAGTTCATCCGCCAGCGCATCTACCTGGAAAAGTATGTCATTCTGTCCGGCACGGCGCTGTTCGGCGGGCTGTTCCTGATCTGTGAGCCGGTCACGATGCCTGACCGCCGGATGAGCCGCATCATCTACGGCGCGGCGCTGGGCATCATGACCTACGTGTTCCGCGCGTTCAGCCCCTATGAGGGCGCTGTCTGCTGCGCCCTGCTGATCGTGGGCGCTATCCCCGAGTGGCTTGACCTGATCAGCCACCGCACCGAGCGCATCCGCTTTATGAGAGAGGAGGAACAGCGCCTTGCCAATGCAGCAAAACCCGAATAATCGCCGCCGGGGTGAGGAGCGCAACGAGACGCTGATCATCCCGCACATCACCAAGGAAATGGTCGAGACGGCCCGCCGCATGGCCGAGCGCGGTGCCAGCCGTGCCGAGATCGAGCAGGCCATCGCCGCCATGCAGGCCGGCAAGACGCCCACTGAGGCTGAATCTGCCGCCCAGAAAAAGCCCATCGTGCAGCCGCAGGCCGCCGCTGCGCCCGCCCGCAACACGGCTGCTCACAGCGACACGGTCATCATCCCGACGAGCCGCCCGCGCTACACGGCCGCCGAGCGTCGCGCCATGCTGGAGGAAGTCCAGCGCCGCCAGGCCGAGCGCGAAGCCGAGCGCCAGAAGCTTGCACGGGAGGAGGAAAGCCATTTCCGCACCTACCGCGACCGGGAGTACGGCACAAACCCGCCGCCGCGCGCGGCGAACCACCTTGCGGACAAGCCGCAGCCCGACGCGACCAAGTCCCGCACCATCCGCACCAGCAAACCCGCTGCCGACGCGACCCGCACCGTGCAGGTCCCGCAGGCCGAATTGCGTGCCGCCGCCCAGAAGGCGGCCTCCGCGCCACAGCCCGTGCAGACCGTGCAGACCACACAGCAGTTCATCCCGGAAAGTGCTCAGGCCCCCCAGATTGTGCCGCAAACGCAGCCCAAGCCCGCTGTGCCTGCGCCCGAGTCCGCCCCGAAGCGCCGCAGCCCGGTCGGGATGCCCCGCACCTACGCCGAGGCCGAAGCCGCTTTGAACGAGCGCATCCGCGCCGACCACATCTGGCTTTCCAACCCGGTTTTGGTGCGCGGCCTCGGTATGGCCCCGGTCATCGGTGCTGCACTGGACGGCCAGCGTGCGCTGATGCTCTGCATCGCCGCACTGATTCTCGTCACGTTCACCCGCGTGCTGGCCGTGGCCGTCTGCCATCTGACGAAAAACCGTTTCCGCCCGGTAGTGTACTGCTATTCTGCCGCGCTTCTCTACATTCCCACGTATATTTTGCTCTACCGGCTGTTCGGCACCGATCTGTCGCTGCTGGGTATCTACCTGCCCATCATGGTCGTGGAGCCTGCCATCGTCAAGCGCATGGAGTTTGCCGACCTGGAACCCGTCAAGGATGCGTTCCGCCACGGCTTCAACAATGCGCTGGGCATGTGCATCGTGCTGCTCATCGTCGGCTGCCTGCGTGAGCTGCTGGCTACCGGCGCGTTGTTCGGCAATGTCATCCTGCACAACGCCCTGCTGCCGCTGGCCGCACTGCCCGCGGGCGGGTTTGTCATCGTAGGTATCCTGGCCGCCGTCTGGTGCGCCGCCGCCAACCTGTACACGGACTATAAACACGAGGAGGTGCGCCGCCTGTATGCTGACCGCAAGCATTGAGACACAGCAGATTTTTAACGGTATCGTGCAGTTTATCAGCTATATGGTGCTGGCCGTCTTTGCAGAGAACGTCGTGCTGGCGCGTGCGCTGGGCGTCACCCGCCTGATAAAGCTCGTACCCGACCACCGCGCCCAGGTGTGGGATTTCGGCCTGCCGCTGCTCTTTGTCATGGTGCTGTCCGCACCGCTGGGCTGGGCCGCGCACAACCGTCTTTTCCCATGGCTGCGCGATTATCTTCCCGATTGGCTGCCGATCTCGGCGCTGCGCCCCATCGTCTACCTGACCTGCGGCGTCGCCGCCATGGCCGCGACCTGGCTGCTGCTGGGCGTGCTGCCCCGCAAACTGCGCACCGGCTGCCGCAGCCAGTTGAGCCTGGCGACCTGCAGCACTGCCATCCTGGGCACGCTGCTCATCTGCTCCAACCAGAACTACACGATTTTACAGAGCATCGCGTTTGCGCTGGGCAGCGGCATCGGCTACGTGTTCGCCGTCTTTGTCGTGCGCGAAGGCCGCCGCCGTCTGCGCAGCAAAGCGATTTCCTCGATTTTCCAGGGCCTGCCCAGTTCCATGATCTACATTGGTGTGCTGAGCCTGGCCATCTACGCCCTGGTGGGCCATACTGTCGTTCTGTAATGTCCGTTCCTTGCAGGGGCGGGCATTGCCCGCCCGCTGCCCGGTAAGGGCGGTCGATCTACATTTGTCAGGGGGTCGTTATCATGTCCGAAGCCTGTTTTACCGCCGCTGATATCCTGCTGCCCGCCGCCAGCGTTCCGCTGGACCCGTGGGCCTGCATTGCCGTGGACCAGTTCACCTCCCAGCCGGAGTACTGGCAGCGCGCCGAGGCCCGCGCCGAGGGCCGGCCCAGCACGCTGCACATCGTCCTGCCGGAGGCTTACTTGGGCACCCCGCAGGAGGACGCCCGCCTGCAAAGCATCCGCCGCACAATGGACGAATACCGCCGCACCGTGCTGACGCGGAAAGTACATGGCTACGTCTATGTGGAGCGCACCCAGATGGACGGCACGGTCCGCCAGGGCCTTGTGGGTGCGGTGGACCTCGACGCCTACGACTACGCCAAGGGCAGCCAGCCCGCCATCCGCCCCAGCGAGAGCACCGTCGTGGAGCGCATCCCGCCGCGGCTGAAAGTGCGCCGCGGTGCGACGCTGGAAACGCCCCACGTCATGATGCTGGCCGACGACGCCGACCGCACGCTGATCGAGCCCATCGACCTTGTGAAAGACCAGCTTCCGCCGCTCTACGACGGCGAGCTGATGCTTGGCGGCGGCCGCCTGCGCGGCTGGGCCGTCGAGGACCCGGCGCTCATCGCACAGATCGACGCGGCCCTTGCCAAGCTGGCTGACCCTGCCGCGTTCGCCAACCGCTGGCCCGCCGCCAAGGGGCAGCAGCCCATGGTGCTGGCCGTCGGCGACGGCAACCACAGCCTGGCCACCGCCAAAGCCTACTGGGAGGAGCTGAAGCCTACCTTGAGCGAGGAACAGCGCAAGACCCACCCGGCCCGCTGGTGCCTGGCCGAGGTCTGCAACGTCCACAGCCCCGCCATTGAAATCGAACCTATCCACCGCGTTGTGTTCGGCGTTGCCGCCAAGGAGCTGTACGCCGCGCTGGACGCCTGGGACCAGCAGCAGGGGAGCAGCACAACGATGTCTGACCAGCGGCTGCGTCTGGCCGATGCCTACGGCGAGTGCGCCGTGGCGCTGGCGAACCCGCCCGCACCGCTGACGGTGGGCAGCGTGGAGGCGTTCCTGGCCGACTATCTGCCCAAGCACCCCGGCGTGACCGTCGATTACATCCACGGCGAGAGTGCCGCCATTGCGCTGGCTGCCAACCCGGCCAAGCCCGCAACGGCCATTCTGCTGCCGGATTTTGCCAAGGCAGACCTCTTCAAGGGCGTTGTGCTGGGCGGCGTGCTGCCCCGCAAGACCTTCAGCATGGGCCACGCCGAAGAAAAACGTTATTATAATGAATGCCGCGTCATCGGCTTATAAGGAGAATTATGGAAAAGCCCGCACAAACCCCGAACGGTGCGCCGCACCGTCGCCGCCGCCGTCGGCCCGCCGGTAACGGCAGCGCTCCCCAGGCCCCGCAGCCCGCGCGGGAGGGCAAGGCCCCCGCGCAGCCCCGCGAACCCCGCAAGGCTGCGCCCCAGAACACCGCGGCCGCTGCACCCAAGCCCCCGCGTGAGGGCGGTGCCCCCCGCAGCGGCCGCCCGCGCCGTGGGCAGGGCCGCTCCAACACTGCCGCCCAGCCACAGCAGCCGCCCAAACAGGCCGCCCCGGCCCCGCGCCAGCCTGCGCCGCAGGCCAAGCCCGCTGCACCCCAGCCGCCCCGGCGCGGCAACAGCCGCTCGGCATCGGCCATCCCCAGCGCCCCGCTGCGTGACCAGCCCAAGGCACCGCGCCCGCAGCGCAGCCGCGCCCAGCACTCCGCCGTGCCCAACGAGCCGGGTCTGGATCTGATTTCCCGCCGCCCGCCGAAGCAGAAATTCGCGAATTTTGAGGATTACCTCGCGGCCCACGGCGGTATGACCGTACCGCTGCCGCTGGCAGCTGCGGACGCGCCGGAGGCAGAGAAGCCAGCCCCAGCTGCCGAGGCCACCGAATGACCCCCGAGACTGCGGCAGCACTGCGCTGCCCGGTATGCGGCGGGCCGCTGCTGCTGACCGGCCGCAGCCTGCGCTGCCCCAAGGCCCACAGCTTTGACCTTGCCAAAGAAGGCTACGCCTACTTACTGTCGATGCAGAAAAAGCACACTGCCGACCCCGGCGACGGCAAGGCCATGGTCCGCGCCCGCCGCGCGTTTTTGTCGGCCGGGCACTACGCCCCGCTGATGGCGACGCTGGCCGAGGTCTGTGCCGCGCTGCCGCATGACCATATTGTGGACGCGGGCTGCGGCGAGGGTAGCTATGACAAGTATTTATATGAGACGCTGGGTGCGCCGCAGATTGTCGGCTTTGATTTGTCCAAGGAGACCGTGCGGCTGGCGTCCAAGCTCCTGCCCGGTGCGGCGTTCTGTGTCGGCGGCAGCTTTTGCGCCCCGGTGCGGGACGGCTGGGCCGACCTGCTGCTCAACATCTTCTCGCCCATGGCCGAAGCTGAATTTGCCCGGATGCTGCGTCCGGGTGGGCATCTGGTTTACGCCGTGCCCACCGCGCGGCACCTGTTCGGCCTGAAAGAGGTTTTGTACGAGCGCCCCTACGAAAACGAGGTGCGCCAGACAGAATATGACGGTTTTACGTTCGTTAGGGCCGTCGAATCCGAGGCCGTGCTGACGCTGGAAGGCCAGGCCGTGCAGGATCTGTTTGCCATGACGCCGTATTATTGGAACACGCCCGCCAATGGGGCCGCACGGTTAGCGGCGTGCGGGAGCCTGACAACCGAGATCGGGTTCCGCTTTTTGGTGTATCAAAAAATGTAAAGCCTTCCCCCTGTGGGGGGAAGGTGGCCGCGCGAAGCACAGCCGGATGAGGGGCGAGTTTGCCGTTGCCGAACTGTAAAAGGGGAGGCCGGGCAAACTCGCCCCTCATCAGTCCGCTTCGCGGACAGCTTCTCCCGCGGGAGAAGCCATTTTTAAATCTCCTCCGGCGGCACAACGCCCGGGCCATACGGCTCTTGGGCGGGCGGTACGATGACCTCCTGCGTTGTCTCCGCGGGGTCATCCTCGTTGTACTGTTCGTCAGGCACTTCGCTCAAATCCGTCCACAGCTCCTCGCGCTCTTCCTCTGCACCGTCGGGGCCAAATTCATCAAACATTCGCAAACACTCCTTTATAATAGTGTATAAGTGCGGCCCGGCTGGCCTACACTCTGGGCATAGTCTTTGCAAGGGGTGTGTAGGTTATGCGTTCACATCGCGGGATTTTCTGGTACAGCCTGGGGCTGACGCTGCTGTTGTTGCTGCCCATGGTGCTGACCGTGGCATTTTTCGCCGACCAATACCAGAAGCAGCAGCTTTTGCGCCAGGCATCGGCAGCGGACAGCACGCTGCGCATTGAACCGGGTGCGCAGGGCGTTTACCGGCTGCTGCTCATCGTCCAGCAGGAGGAACCGGCCTTTGTGCTGGCCCGGGCAGACGGCCCCAAGCAGGCAGTGACCCTCTGTGCGCTGCCCGGGTCACTGCTCGTCAACGCGCCTGCGGGCACAACGACGCTGTCCGAGTGCGCGTTGAGCGCCGGAGCCGGGCGTGCCGCGCAGCTGTTGTGCGGCACCGTGGCGACTGGCGAGACAGCCGCGCCGGAGCTGCACTATATCGCGGCCACGCCCGCCACCTGGGCCGCCTGTGCGGGCAAGAATGCTGCCGTGCGGTTTGACACGGCGGCACTGCTTACCCCCGCCGCCCGGGAGCGCCTGGGTTATGGCGACGACCCGGTGGCCGCCTGCACCGCCGCCCAGGCAGGGGAGCTGATTGCCGACTTGCAGGGCGCACTGGCCGGGGCAGGGGAGAGCGCCGACGCCCGCGCCGCCGTCTGGGCCGCCTTTGCGCGGCAGGACCCGGCGCTGCTGGCAGCGTTCCCCACCGGACTGCGCAGCCAGAGCGCCCGCCTTTTGACCGACCTGCTGGCCGCCGATCTCAGCGCGTTGGAGAATACGCTGACCTACCTCAGTACCCGCCCCGCGCTGGCCGTGGATTACGTAACCGCCGAAACTGCTAAAGCCAAAGGCGGAGTATGTTTGACGGATGAGGGGATGGCAGCGGTGCGTGATTTGTTATCGTAGGGGTCGGCTCCCCAACGACCTGCGGGCGGGCATTGCCCGCCCCTACGTTGCGTTCCTCGCCACGGCGTCAAAAAATTACAAAAAAATTTGCAAAACCGCTTGACGTAAACCCGCTTGTGTGTTATCATGATAGCACCTCTTTTGCGGGTTTATTTTTTATGCCCTTTTTTCTAGGGCGCCTGCAAGCGCGAGGGAGGCTTATTAACCGATAATGGAGGTGCCGAACAATGAC
>ERZ1034984.1767-NODE-1767-length-19137-cov-16.728173_pt1 | contig 19137 bp, 12 predicted proteins | sample MGYA00520589_ERZ1034984 | MGnify/ENA primary metagenome ERZ1034984 (study PRJEB33766, sample SAMN09781790) | gut metagenome | biome: gut microbiome | host: Homo sapiens | place: Madagascar | study: EMG produced TPA metagenomics assembly of the PRJNA485056 data... | reverse complement strand
ATGATAAATAATAAATGATAATGAATCAATCATACTAGAAAGTTTAAAACTTATAATAACAATGATGAACAATAAAATACCTTTTTATGCAGAAAGAAGCTTCGGCGAGAAGTTTAATGTGGTCTTCTCATTTCTGAAGCAGAACTGGAGATATATGCTCAGATATATCTTGTATGGCGTGCTGCCTCTTAGTTTGTTGGCGGCATTGTCGGTTGACAACCTGATGTCTAGCACGATGAATGCTGTGGGGGACGGACCTGTCAATACTGGACTTCAATTGTTCGGCAACTATATCTTCTTGTCGGTAGTTTGTGTGCTAGTCGGTCTGTGGGTCGGCTCCGTCGTGTTCGCTTGTATGCAGTTGTACAATGAACGAGCCAATGGTTTGGAGGACGTCACCTTTGCAGACCTCAAACCATACGCCAAGCGAAATGCCGGACGCATCTTCAAGTGTGGATTGGCAGGCATACCCGTAGCTTTTGCAGTGATAGCGATTCTTGTGGGTTGTGCCATGGTCGATGTAACTTTTTACATAGTGGCATTCATTGTGGTTTTGGCATTGTGCATCCCGCTCTTGATGGTGCTTCCTACCTATATATATGAGGACATTTCAGTATGGAAAGCCTACGCTCGTGGACTTCGCTTGGGCTGGAAAACTTGGGTAGGCATCTTTGCCTTGGGCTTTGTGCTGACTTTCATCAGCAATGCCTTGTCTTTTGTCTTTGCGATTCCTTGGTATGTGGTGTTCCTCATCAAGGCAGTGTTTGGTTATAGCGATCCATATAATCCAAACATCATAAACATCATCGTGGACTTATTGCAGTACGTCTTCGGTGTCATCATGTGGATTGGGCAGTTTACCCTTTCTACCATCTTCCTCGTGAGCATCAGTTATCTGTATAGCCATGCGGCAGAAAAACTTGATGATATGTCGGTGGCAAAAGGCATTGACGATTTCGAGGGGATGGCTGACAGCAACCCAGATGACGATGACCTCTTCAAGCAATCAGAACCATTAGTGTAATTATCTGACAAGATGTTTACGTCTCCTTCCGATACATTAGTCATTGATTCCGCCAAGCTTTCTGTTTGGCGGCAGGATGGTGCTTATGATTACGGTAGGGAGTTGGTGCCTCATCAAGATACTTTTGGGGAATGGTTGCAGGATAGGTTAAGCGACTTCACGGATGAGATATTCAGGAATGTCTTTGCTCAAAATCGAGAGTGGATGTGGACGGTCTTGGGTATCATTGTCATCTTGGCAATTCTTTGGATAGTCTTTGTGGTACGCCCTTCGGTGTTTATGCGTTCTGGCAAGAAAGCTGATGCCTTGGATTATGATGTGACCGAAGACACCATCTATGGCATTGATTTTCCTTCCGAGATAGAGAAGGCTATCAGTCGTCATGATTTCCGGGAGGCGTTGCGACTGATGTATCTGCAAACCTTGAAGTGGTTGAGTGATAACCACCAGATAGAGTGGCAGTCTTTCAAGACTCCTACTCAATATACGAAGGAATGGCGCAATGCTGATTTCCAAAAGCTGACTCGCCTCTTTGTGAGGGTGAGATACGGCGGATTTGAGGCAACGGAGGAGATGATAGCGGAAATGCGTGTCAGCCAAGAGGCTGTCAAGCGTGTGCTTTTGCAAGAAGGGAAAGGAGGTAGCTATGAAGAGTAGTTATAAGTTTATCCTTGCGATGGTTGTCCTCTTTGTTCTGCTGTTCTTGTTGCAAATGCGTCTGCCCAAGAAGTTTGAATGGAATGAAACCTATCATCATGCCGATCGACAACCATTCGGATGCTATGTGTTTGATAGCGTTTTGACGGAGTCAATGCCGAAAGGTTACCAAGTTACATCTAAGACATTCCGCCAGTTGGATCATGAACATCCATCTGAGAAAATCGGCGTACTGATGGTTGTTGATGAACAAAATCTGAAAAAGCTTGATGTCAAGCACTTGTGCAATATCGCCAGACGTGGGGGAAAGGTGATGGTTGTGACAAGAGAGTCGGACGATCAATCAAAGGATACCATTTATTATAATGAGTTAGAACATACGTTTAGGTTGCAGTTCATACCAGCATATTATTTTTCTTATTTTCGAATCTATAATCGGGCGACGGGAAATGAGGCTGAGTATAAGGATACAATCAATTGGAAAGGTAAACCACAAGTGTATCCTGCCCATGATTATGTCGTTTGGGATGGCTTGAGTGGTGGACATCTTGATTTTGATTCTTTGCAAACCAATTCTTCTTTGGCGTTCGAAGCAGATACGATGCTCGTTGCAGCCTCAGTCCCTTATGGTAAGGGCGAGGTCATCTTTGTCACGTCACCTCTTCTCTTTACCAATTATGGAATGTTGGAGGGAAACACGTCGGAGTATATCTTCCGCTTGATGTCGATGATGGCAGATGTGCCGGTTTATCGTACCGAGGCATATATGGAGACGGATGATATGCTCGATGTCAACTATTCTCCATTCCGTGAACTTATCAAGCGACCTCCTTTGCGTTGGGCACTTTATCTGTTGATGCTGGGTGTCATCCTCTTGATGGTCACTACCGCCCGACGCAGGCAGCGAGTCATTCCTATCATCACTCCACCGCTCAATAAGTCGCTGGAGTTTGTAAAACTCATCGGTACGCTCTACTATCAGCGATGCACCCATGCAGAGTTGGTTCGCAAGAAGTTCACTTTCTTCGCCGAAGAGCTACGACGTAGGTGTGGTATAGATGTCCGGGATGTGAACACCGATGATGGCGAGGTGAGATTTCTTGCTGAGAAAACAGGTCTTGGCGAAGCTTATATCCAAAAGACCTTACGAGAAATCCGTCTCATCATCCATTCCGAGGAAGACATCAAACCATCGAAGATGAGAGAGATGATAGAAGCCATGAACCATATATTGGAAAAGGTTTAAGTATGATATGACATACTGATGGTTGTAGCTTCAAAAGCAAGAAAATATTGTTTATACTTCAGAAACAAGACGATAAAAATATGGAAGAACAAAGATTAGACTTGACTCTTTTCTCTGAAAAGATAGAAAAACTTCGTCATGAGATAGCCCAGGTAATCGTGGGACAAGAACAGGCTGTTGACTTGGTGCTCACTTGCATCTTGGCAAATGGTCACGTGCTGATAGAAGGCGTGCCGGGAGTAGCAAAGACACTCTTGGCTCGACTGATAGCTCGATTGGTCGATGCACGGTTCAGTCGTGTGCAGTTTACTCCCGACTTGATGCCGAGTGATGTACTGGGTACCAACATCTTCAATGTCAAGACGCAGGAGTTTGAGTTCCATCAAGGCCCCGTCTTTTCAGACATTGTATTGGTGGATGAAATCAACCGTGCTCCTGCCAAGACCCAAGCTGCGCTATTCGAGGTGATGGAGGAAAGACAGGTGAGTATGGATGGTGCCACTTACCCTATGGGAGAACTCTATACCATCCTCGCCACCCAGAACCCAGTGGAGCAGGAAGGTACGTATCGTTTGCCAGAAGCACAGCTCGACCGTTTCTTGATGAAGGTGACCATGGGTTATCCTTCCGCCGATGATGAGTTGGAAATCTTGAAACGTCATGAGCAGCGTACCGACTTGGTAAAACTTTCTGATGTCAATCCGGTTTTGACGAAGGAAGAGGTGTTGCAGCTTCGTTCTTATATGAATGATGTCGTCATCGACGAGAGCTTGTTGCGTTATATCACCCAAATTGTCCAGCAGACTCGTAGCAGTCGTGCCGTCTATCTCGGCGCCTCACCTCGTGCTTCGGTAGCGATGTTGCAGGCAAGCAAGGCATACGCTCTCTTGCAAGGACGAGACTTTGTTACTCCTGAGGACATCAAGGCGGTCACTCCATCCATCCTCCAGCATCGATTGGTACTTACTGCTGAGGCTGAGATGGAAGGATATACTGCTTACAAGGTAGCAATGAAGTTGATTGATAAGGTCGAAGTACCAAAATAGGAAAAAAGTGTATCTGACTCCTAGGTTTTTCGCATTGTGGATAGCCCTCGTCCTATTGATAGGCTTGGGCTATGCTGTTCCCCTGATGTTTGTTGTCGGGAGATGGATGCTTGGTGCCTTTTGCTTGCTGCTGCTCCTGGATATGGCGTTGCTTTATCATCGGACGGGAATCCAAGCATGGCGTATGATGTCGGAGAGGTTCTCCAATGGAGATGATAATGAGGTGGATATTCGTGTGGAGAGTCAATATCCTTTCTCTGTTCGCTTGCAAATCATTGATGAGATTCCGCCGATATTCCAGCGTCGTGATGTGCTCTTCAAGTTGAGACTGTTGAGAAGGGAGGGCAAGAAGGTGAGATATGCTCTTCGTCCTACTGTTCGTGGAACCTATTCCTTCGGACATATTCGTGTCTTTGCCCAGTCGCCTCTTGGCTTGCTGCAACGCCGCTTTACGCTTGGCACGCCTTGTGATGTCAAGGTTTATCCTTCTTACCTGATGTTGACGCATTATGAGTTGCTTGCCATCAGTAACCGCCTCACCGACTTGGGCATCAAGCGCATTCGCCGCATCGGCAATCATACGGAGTTTGAGCAAATCAAGGATTATGTGGTAGGGGATGATTTCCGTCGTATCAACTGGCGAGCTACCGCCCGTACTTCTCACTTGATGACCAATGTCTATCAGGATGAACGGTCGCAACAAGTTGTGTGTGTCATCGACAAGGGGCGAGTGATGCAGCAAGCCTTCCGGGGTATGACCTATCTCGATTATGCCATCAATGCCTCCTTGGTGTTGTCGTATATTGCGATGCGCAAGGAAGACAAGGCGGGCATCATGACGTTTAGCGATCGGTTTGAGGATTTCGTGCCTCCTTCGGCTCGCCGTGGACACATGCAACAAATCTTGGAGACGCTTTATCGTCAACAGACACAGTTTGCAGAGTCAGACTTTTCTGCTTTGACAGCTCATGTCAATCAGCATTTGAGCAAGCGCTCTTTGGTCGTTCTCTATACCAACTTCGCCAATAAGGTGAGCATGGAACGCCAGTTGCCATATCTCATCCAGTTGAACAGAAGGCATCGTCTCTTGGTTGTCTTCTTCGTTGACAATGAGTTGAAAGAATACATAGCGACTCGGCCTGATACCGATGAGGAATATTATCGTCATGTCATCGCCGAACAGTTTGCTTACGAACAGCGATTGGTCGTGTCAACCTTGAAGAATCATGGTATCTTGGCTTTGCTCACCACTCCAGAAAACTTGTCTGTAGATGTCATCAACAAGTATTTGGAAATTAAGTCACAAACATAGAAATCACAAGCATAGAAACAGCTTATGGAAAATCAATTAAAAGAAAGTTATCAACACTCTGTGGAAAAGTATGCAGCCGAGGTTGCTGCCTTGAAGCGTAAGAACAATGCTTTCATCACAAGTGAACTGTTGTTGTTCGGGGCGATGGCGACCTGCTTGGTTTGCTATTTCGCCCTCGATGGCGATACCCACCTTTGGCTTTATGCTGCTTTTCTTTCTTTGGTGGCTTACTTCCTGGTGCGCCATTTCGATGACAAGAACAAGGAAAGGATAGAGCATAAGACTGCCCTCATGCAGGTTTGCCAAGATGAGGTGAAGGCGATGGAGGGAGATTTCTCGTCTTATGAGAAGGGAGAAGCCTATCTGAATCCACACCATGCCTATGCTTTCGACTTGGATGTCTTTGGCAAGGACTCCTTGTACAATCGCATTTGCCATACCATCACGACTGGCGGCTCTGATGCTCTTGCGGCAAACCTCTCCCGTGAGACACCTTTGTCTATTGATGAAATCGAAAGTCGTAGGGAGTTGCAGCAAGATTTGGCGGAGTCTGCCCATCAGTGGAGATTGGAGTTCTTTACCTTGGGTGAGTTGAATCGAATGGCACAGTCGCAAGGCTTGTCATCATCATCTTCTCACGGAAAAATCAATTCTGCTGCTGTGGTTGAGGCGATGGCAAAGGTTTCGCAGATGTCATTGCCAGCGTGGTTCGGTTCTGGGTTGGCTCTCGTGGTCGGTTGGCTTTTGATGATGGGGATATGTGCCTCCGTTGTTCTTGCCATCTTGGGAAAGGTATCTGTCGATTTTCCTCTTTGGTGGGTGATGGTGCAGTATATGGTCGTGTTCGCCGTCTGCAAGTCTTCACTTGACAAGATAGATAGCAACGGTGGAAAACTTCGTCATCAGTTGATGGCATATTCGCAAGTGCTCCGTCTCATCTCGCAGCGCACTTTCAGTAGCAAACTCGGCAAGGAGATGCAAGAGAAACTCGCAGAGGCTTTGCCTTCTTTCTCGGAGTTGGAGAAGATATTGAGTGGATATGATCGCCGTGGCAACTTCCTCGGCTTGTTCTTCACCGATAGCTTCCTGTTGAGCGACTTCTTCCTGGTTCGCCGATTCTTGAAATGGAAGAACAATTATATGGCACAGATGGAGGAATGGGTTGAGATAGTGAGTGAACTGGATGCGATTGTAAGCATGGCGGATTTTCGCTATAACCACCCTGAGGCTACGGATGTACAGATGATTGATGAGCGCCTTGTTGTCTTCGAGGCAAAGAATCTCTATCATCCTTTCTTGGGAGCCAATGCGGTGAAGAATGACTTCTGCATAGACGATAGCAATTACTATATCGTGACTGGAGCCAATATGGCAGGTAAGAGTACCTTCTTGCGCTCCCTCGGCATCAACTATATCTTGGCGATGGCGGGTATGCCGGTCTTTGCCGATACTCTGCGCATTTCTCGCTTTCGTCTCTTCTCCAGTATGCGAACCTCCGACGACTTGACGCATGGCATCTCTTACTTCAATGCCGAACTCTTGCGCTTGGAACAGTTAGTGCAGTTCTGCAAGGGAGATGCTCAAAAACATAAGGCAAACTTTGCAAGCCAAGGTAAGTTGGCTTGCAAAGGCGATTCCCTCAGAACCCTCATCATCCTCGATGAGATTTTGAAGGGCACCAACTCGGTGGATAAGCTCAATGGCTCACGCCTCTTCCTTGAATCTATCGCCCACTTGCCAGTGAGTGGTGTTATCGCCACCCACGACTTGGAACTATCCAAGATGGAAAACGGCTCCGAACAGGGAAGACGCTTCCACAACTATTGCTTCGAGATCGACTTGGGCTTGGATGTCACCTATACCTATAAGATACAGAGGGGAGTGGCAAAGAACCAAAACGCCACCTTCCTCCTAAAGAAACTCATCGAACAGAACTTACATATAGATAAGGTAGAATGAGGTAACGTATCAAGTAATAGAGCTTATACATATATAAACCATATAAAAAACTTAATGACATGAAAAAGAAAAACCTAATGATGTCTTTACTGATGCTGATGCTGGCAGTGTTGCCGACATCTGCTCAGGAGTATCGCAATCCAGTGATACCGGGCTATCATCCCGATCCTTCGGTATGCAGGGTGGGAGATACGTTCTATCTCGTCAATTCCTCCTTCCAGTATTTCCCAGGAGTTCCGCTCTTCCAAAGCAAGGATCTCGTGCATTGGCAGCAGATAGGTAATGTACTCGACCGTGAAAGCCAGTTGCCTTTGAAGGGAGCCAGCTCATGGCTCGGCATCTATGCGCCAACCATCCGCTATCACGAAGGCATCTATTATATGATAACGACTAATGTGGGAAATGGCGGCAACTTCATGGTCACAGCCAAAGACCCTCGTGGACCTTGGAGTGAACCTATTTGGTTGAAGCAGCAAGGCATCGACCCTTCTCTTTATTTCGAAAACGGAAAGTGCTACATGGTGAGCAATCCTGACGATGCCATCTGGCTTTGCGAAATCAATCCCGAGACAGGTGAGCAACTTACCGAGAGTAAGAAACTCTGGCAGGGGGATGGCGGTCGTTATCCTGAGGGACCACACATCTATAAGAAAGATGGCTATTACTATCTCTTGATTTCAGAGGGAGGAACGGAGTTGGCGCATCATCTTACTATTGCTCGAAGCAAGAACATCGAAGGTCCATACGAGAGCAATCCGAACAACCCTATCTTGACCAATTGCAGCCGCCTCGGGCAATCCTTGCAGATACAAGGCACAGGTCATGGTGACTTTGTGCAAGCAGAGAATGGCTCTTGGTGGATGGTATTCTTGGCTTATCGCAACTATGGAGGTTCTTATCATCATCTCGGTCGTGAGACCTACCTCGCCCCTGTGGAGTGGAAGGCGGGTGAATGGCCTGTGGTCAACGGTGGCTTGCCTATAGATACCTTGGTGAAGGCGAACACCTTGCCTTCTGTTTTGTTGGAGAAGCATTTGGGGGCTGATGAAATTGTAAATCCTAATACGGGTGACGCAGAATGGATTCGTATTCAAAATCCTATCATAGCCAATTATGATTCACTAGCAACCGAGGAAGGATTTAGTCTTCGTCTTTATCCTCATGGTACGTTGACGGCGAATAATCAGCCTACGTTCTTTGGTCGCCGTCAAGAGAGTGCCAACTTTGAATTGCAGTCAGAAGTGTTTCCTAAAGGAAATGTAGAGGCGGGATTGACGGTTTATCAAATCAATGATGGTCACTTGGATTTCTTTGTTACGGATAAGCAGATAGCTTTGCGCTGTAAGTTGAAGAGCATTGATTATATCGTGAAGAGTGTACCGAATGTCAGAAAGAAAGCTGTTAAGCTTCGTGTGCGCAGTGAGGGCATCATGTATTATTTCGATTATTCCACAGACGGCAAGACCTTCAAGGAGCTTGCTTCCATGAATTGCAGTCTGATGAGTACCGAGGTGGCTGGCGGATTTACTGGCGTAACCTTGGGTATGTATGTGGATGGAAAGGAAAATAGTGGCTCTGCCGACTTTTCTTACTTCCATTATGAGGAAAAATAAGCAAAATGGCTCCATCTAAAATGGAGTCACTTTGTTTGTTATAGCTAAGTGGGCAATGATTCAAAGAAAAGTGTAGTGTTTTCTGATTATCTTTTTGTTTTTCTTGAAAAAAATCAATAAAAGTTTGGAACTTTCATTTTAAATAATTAAATTTGCCCCACGAACTAACCATATTGTGGGCATATGAAACTAAACTTATATAAACCGATTTCTTGCAAATGGATATTTTTATTCATTAGTATTCTCCTTGGTGGCTGTTTGGAACAAGTAAATGGGCAAAGTTTAAGTTTGCTAGCTAATTCTTATAGAGATGGTGATTGGCTAGACAAAGTGCAAGTTTCCTTCAACGAACAAGTTGTTGGGGAAAAATTTGTTTGGACTATAGCCAAGGTGAAAGATAAGTCTTTGCCCCCAGATTCTTACAGAATATTGAATGATACCGTTTGTTGTACTCGTCGAGGGGTAAGAACATATTTCTATCAGAATGCACAGAATATATCCATCATAGGTTATGAATCAAATCAGTTTTTGATAAAATATGACAAGCCTGAAATATATTTGCATTTCCCAACGGTAGTAGGCTCGTTTGTTGATGGGGATTTTTCTGGTTGTGGCATGTATTGTGATAAGATGCGATTGTGGCATACTGGCTCATATCATACGGAAGCCTTGAAAAAAGGATGTCTAGTGACAGAAGAAGGAGATACAATAGACAATGTCCTTCTTCTATATACTAAAAAGGCAAATCATATCAAATTGGACTCTTTGCAATGTACCCAAAGTTCTGTTTTTTATGAGCAGGTTTTTAGATGGTATGCAGATGGTTATCGTTATCCCATCATGTATCGCAGGATAGTTTCCGTAAGTCCAAAAGAAGATGCCGCTACAACAAGCGTCACTTATTTGTATTCACATCAATGTAAGGAAAATTTAAGTGTTTTTGAAGAGAAGGGCATAATAAAGGAAAATAGAAGTTCTTCACAAGGTGAGTTTTCTTATCAAGCAATGCTTTCGGGAAAAACAATAGAGGTTGAGTGTTATTTGACTTCTAGTATGACAGTAAAAGCTCTTCTTGTGGATTCAAAGGGATGTTTATGTAAGAGTGTTTCCAAAAATTGTGATGATGGAAGTCGTTTTTATGTAGATTGTAACTCTTTGCCGATGGGGCAATATATCCTTTATTTGGAAGTGAATGGAAAAAAATATTCAAAGAATTTCCTAATCAAATAAAATCATGGCTTATGAGACCTATTTTTAGACTAATATTGGCAGGATGCACAATTTGGCTTTTGTTATTATCCATGTACTCTTGGGGGCAGAATGTAAATCCAACTCCCTTGACCTATGATATGCTCCTGCCTAATTTTAAGGAGATGCAACCTGCCCCGATGGCCTTTGAGACGTATGGCTCTTATGAAAGTTCTGAATATACAGGAACTCCCGAAATATCCATACCATTGTTGGAGGTGTCTTCTGGAAAATTACGCCTTCCTGTAAGTTTGAAATACGAGGCTTCAGGAATAAGAGTAAGCCAGCAAGCATCTTCCGTAGGCTTGGGATGGGGACTTGTGTTTGGAGGCTGCATTACCCATATTGTAAATGGACAAGATGATTTTTGCTCTTTCCCCCAAAAAACAGACAAGGAATTCTTGGACTCCATATATTCGATAGCAACAGGCTATCACACGGCTTATGTTCCCCAAGATTACCTTGTTGACTGGGATTTGGGGCTTGGGTTATTGGATATAAGCCAAGCTTACCAAGTTTCGAGTAGGTTGTATTGGCGGAGTTTATTGATGGAAGACTTGATTCATGGGATGCATATTCCAGATGTCTTCCATGCAAATTTCTGTGGTCATACTGTTGCTTTCACTTTGGATAACCGAACAAGAAACACGAAAGTATTGGACGATAATGCTAGTAAATATAAAATAGAAACAGAATATACTGGTGCAATTTATCCTTTTAAGATTTTCATTACGGATGATATGGGTATAAAATATGTATTCCAGGCTTATAGTGAGTATGATAAGTTGGATTGCTATTACTTGACAGAAATTCGTGGATTGAATCCCAATGATGTCATTACGCTCTCGTATAATCAATTCCGCCAAAAGGGACAATATGAGATTTATCAGTCTTTGGGGCACTTGAAGACTATGACAGGTGCTTACCCTGGTGACTTGAATGATTTGCTAGGTTTGCATACCAGAGCTTCCACCCCTTCTTTGTATCGTGACATGCTGTATCCCTCAGTAATAGAGTCTCATAATGAAAAAGTGCTTTTTGATTTAGAAGATAGATTGGATGTGAAAGGTTCCAAGGCTATCAAAAACATTCGTGTTTTGTCTAAAAATGGAAATGTTCAAACTCATCAGATTACTTTTGGGTATGATTACTTTTATGAAGAACAGAAAAGTGAGGCTACAAGCTGGGCTTCGTTAGGTTATAGCGATGATGAATATTCTGGGAAACGGCTAAAATTGATAAACTTAGTTATAGATGACAAAAAATATTCCTTCTCGTATGATGAAACTACCTCACTTCCGTATGTGACCTCCTTGTCACAAGATTATTGGGGATATTACAATGGGGTAAATAATGGAAAAACCTTTTGTTCTAGCCCTACATATAGTATAGCTGGAAGAAATATTTCAGAAATAGAACATCTTGGTGATGCCAATCGTCTGGCTTCCCCTAAGAAAATCCTATGTGGTATTCTTAAAAGAATAGTTTATCCGACAGGAGGTTATACGGATTTTGAATTTGAGAGTCATCATTTTAATGATTCATATTATTATCCTAGTGCAGAAAGCCCGAATCGAATGGTAACCTCCTCCGTTTCCGTTTATTCTGTTGCTGCACAAAAGGAGAAACCAAATGGGGAAAGTTTCATTCTTTCAGAAGAAAAGGACATAGAATTTATAGTAAACATCAACAGTAAAGATCCTGCAAAATATTCTTGTTCTGCAACAATATGGTGTGCCCAAGGTACTAATTACCATGAGGTTTTCTCTACTTCTACCTCAACTCCAGGCATGTCAAAGACATTTACAAGACACTTGAAACCTGGGGTATATGTTATATATGTTACAGTGCCGTATGTTCCTAGTGATTACGTGACAACGGCATCCATCCGTGCAACGACAGGACACTCGTTTGTTTTGGATGAATCTATCGCTGACAGCAGTGGATTGTCTATTGGGGGTGGCGTTAGAATTAAAAGCATAACCAATTATGCTGGGCATAAGTCAGACTTTGTAAGCAAGACGTGTTATGAGTATTATAATGGTAAATTGCTTGTACCAACAGTTAGGTGCAAGAATCTGGCGTTGAATTTTTCTAGTCAGGGTTCTTTGGCTATAGATCAGCTTACCTATTCTTTTGTAGGTTCACAAAAGTCCGATTTGAGTTTGATGTCCTTGGGTGTTCCTACCGTAGGATATTCTGTAGTAAAAAAGAAGGTTGTCAATACGAATGGACAGGATAATGGCTATATTGTCAGTAATTATGAGAACCAGACTTATCGGGAAATGGGGATGGGAGAACAATATTATTATCCCAACTATGGATTGAATGGAAAAATCCTAACTAGGAAAATTTATTCCTCAACAGACGAGCTTGTACAACAGACAGATTACACTTATGGAAGTAAAAAATATGAGGAAATATTGTTCCCAAAGTGTCTCCCTCTCTTTTTAAGTGGTACGGTAGCGGAAGGATGTACATATCATTTGTCCATATATACCAAGGCAAATGTTTGGAACTATTTGGATGAAATCACAGAAACATCTTATGTAAATGGTAAGGCTTTGCTGCCTAAAAAAATAACTTTTGGTTACGACCAAACAAACTATAAAGAAAATAGAGTTGTGACCACTAATGGTATCCAAAAATCACAAAAAGTGCTTACCTATCCACATGAAAGGACATCCACTGGGGCAGAGGGATTACAAGAAAAACATTGTTTAGCAGAAGTCACAGGTATGGACAACTATATGGGCACTTCTGGTAATACGCTTGTAGGAGGGTATCGAAAGAACTATTCATTGGTTGGAAACGCAGTGCCAATGTTCAACGAATTTTTGACAAAGGGCACAGATGGAAAAATGCGTCAAGATTTAAAAGTGGAAAAGTATGATACCTATGGTAATATTTTGGAATATACAACAAATGATGGTCTGCATACTGTGTTGTTATGGTCTTATTCTTATCAATGCCCAATAATGGAAATTGTAGGAACGACCTATGACAAGGTGTCTGCGCTTTCAACAACAGTAAGAAACATAGGAAGCAAGGCTACATTGACAGCAAAAGAGTTGGAGGATTTGTATGATTTAGTAGTAAAAGGGACAAATGCGCATGTGACGGCATATTTGTACAATCCATGGTATAAGGTCTCTGAGGTGATTTTACCAAATGGTAATATAAACTATTACGACTATGATGCCTTTGGAAGGCTCATCTCGGAAAAAGATTTGGATTCCAATCCATTAACAACTTATAAATACATTTATCGCCAATGAGAATATATAGTAATATCTTTTTGCTTATTGTATTGTTATTGGGCATGTTACCCACATTTGCCCAATCTCCAGAGGAGAACAGCATAACAATACAGAAAAATACGAGTTTGACGAACTATGTCTCTGAACACTCGTATTACGATGGCTTGGGACGTTTGGTAGAGAAAGTGTCAGTCAACTTATCACCTGAAAGTGGTGTTGACTTGCTTGAAACCACAAGCTATGATGCGTTTGGGCATGTATTTCAGAAGGGCAAGCCTGTAGCCTTGTCTGGCAATTTGGGCAACTATACTGATGTGACCAGAGACCATTATATTTCAGACTACAAGGAACCTTATGCCTATATGGAGTATTTCTACGAGAAATCTCCATTGGGAAGAAAAACAGAGGAACGTGGTCCAGGGGCAGCCTGGATTGTACAAGGGAAAAAACGTGAAATTTCTTATTTAAGTAATTCTACGAAAGCACATCTGAATTGCTTGTCCTTTGAATTGGAAAACGATGTTCTTTCTAATAAATCTTATTATCCAGATGGAACCTTGAATGTCATAAAACAAACTGACGAAGACGGTAGAGTTACCTATGAGTTCAAGGATTTCTTGGGACGGCTGATTTTGAGTAGGAGAGTTTTTGCAGAAACGGATGTTGATACTTACTATATATATGATTCCAAAGGTGACTTGGCTGTAGTTTTGCCACCAGAGGCATCTTCACGTTTGTCATCCCCTGGCAATTATTCTTGTAAATCAGCCGCTCCATTGTTGGATTACGCTTATTTATATAGCTATGATGAATTTCATCGTTGTGTTTCCAAGAAACTTCCTGGGGCTGATGCTGTCGCCATACGGTATGATAACATGGACAGACCTGTGTTCATTCAGTCTGGTGTGCAAAAATCCAACAATACATATACCCAACTGGTTTATGACCAATTTGGACGTTTGACACGTCAGGGTGATGGTGCATATTCCGTGAGGTATTTTTATGACAATTATGATTCTATTCCTAACATCGCAGCCTTGCAATATGTAGGAAAGGCTGGCTATGGCATCAAGTCGGAAAATGCAAGAACCTTACAAACAGGTATTGTGGTAGCTACTGATGATGGAAAGGAACTGTATTCTGTCTGCTATTATGACAGAAAAGGTCAACTTGTTCAAAAACGCATGGAGAACAGTCTGGGAGGTTTGGATTGTTATTATTATCTCTACACTTATACTGGCAAGGTGCAAAGTATGCTTCATGAGCATGTCGTAGGTTCCTCAAAACAAGAGGAGGTTTACACCTATCGTTATGATAATGCCGACCGTTTACAACAGGTGCTCCACCAATTAAATGGTGGTAAGATTGTCTCTTTGAAGCAAAATATCTATGACAAGCATTGCCGCTTGATAAGTCAAAAGGTCTTTGAAAGGGAAACTGTTGCTTATGGTTATAATGTAAGGGAATGGCCAACGGGCATATCTTCCACAAACTTTAGGGAATCCTTGTCATATTATGACGGCAAGAATCGTGAGTTTGGTGGAAATATATCCGCAATGGTCTGGAGTGCGAGCGATGAGATTTTGAAACGAAAATATGATTTTACGTATGATAGGCTTTCTCGCTTGACCTCTGCTTCCTATTCTGAGGACAACTCTACGAATGCTCATTATGATACTCGTTATACGTATGACTTGATGGGTAACATGCTGACCTTGAAACGCAATGGCCTTCAAGATGGGGGAACTTATGGCTTGATAGATGATGTAAGTTTTACCTATAAGGGAAATCAGTTGCTCAATGCAGAAGACAAAGTGGAAGACCCTACTTACAAGGATGCTTGGAACTTTGTGGATGGTGCTTCTGAAAATGTTGAATACGGATATGACAAGAATGGCAATATGGTCAAGGACCTAAACAAGGGTATCTTGCAAATTACCTATAATTCATTGAACTTGCCGACTTCTCTAAAAATGGAAGATGGCAAGAGCATCAGTTACGTGTATGATGCACAAGGCAAGAAGTTGCAAGCATCCTATGTAACGACCATGCCAAGTTCAAGTATGACTTTGGACTATTGTGATAATATGATTTATGAGAATGGAAAGTTGGCTCAAATATTGGTAGATGGAGGTTACATCTCTTTTGCCAATGGAGAACCTGTGTACCATTATTACCTAAAAGACCACCTCGGTAGTAATCGAGTGGTAGTCAATGGTACTACTGGTGATGTGGAACAAGTGAATCATTACTATCCATTCGGTGGCTTGATGGCAGAAAGCACAAATGGCAATGTGCAAAGATATAAGTATAATGGGAAAGAATTGGATAGGATGCACGGCTTGGATTGGTACGATTATGGTGCTAGATGGTATGACGGCATGAGGTTTTTGACACAAGACCCACATGCGACAGACTATGTGGATATGACCCCTTATGCTTATTGTGCAAATAATCCGATAAATGCGATAGATACAGATGGAAAAAGAATAAAAACAATTTTGTGGGAGGATGATAAATCCCCTAAATATTATACGAGTACTCCTGAATTTCGTGCAGCTATGTTTCGTTTTGCAAAGACTTCTTTCGGAAAGCAATTATTTGCCGACTTTACTCCTAAGAACTCAGTTTTCTTTGGGGTAAAAGGTAATGGGAAATATTCTGATTTTGATGTGAATATTAATGAAATGACATTTTCAGAGCCAGATGCCAAAACAGCATATTTTAAAGCTATAAATGCGCAGACACAGTTAAGGAAAGATGAAAATAATAAGCCTGCATTTGATATAATATTTGATCCTGATAGAAGTCCAGAAAAATTATTGGAAACCATTTGTCATGAATTGGCAGGCCATTTGTACAATTATCCTGAAGTGTTAAATGATTTTATAAAAACAGGAGATTATAATGATGCAAGGAAAAAATGGAATGTTTCTCAAGACAAAGACCATCAGAAAATGCATGATATAAAATTTCAAAAAGTAAATATATATCAACAAGTAATGATGGAATTATTCCATAAAAGTACGAATTTAAATGAAAAATAACGATATGAAGGCAAATAATAAAACTCTTTTGGCTATAATGGCTTTTACCTTAGTTTCTTGTTTTCAGTCAAAGGAGAAAGAGGTTGTACTTTATCCTTCCTTTTACGTGGAGGATTACCGTATTGTGTATAATGACAATGATATTGTCATTAAGGCTTGTTGTAAGGATTCGGTAATAGATAAATGGGATTTGGTGATGAAAAATGGAGAGTACTATATTTCTTATAGAGGGAAAAAATATCTTTTTTTATCAACCAAGCGTGAATGGGATACTGTATGTGAAGTGTATCCAGACTTTCCAAAGCATATAGTAACACAGAAGTTAAATGATTCTTTATTTGTTTCTTCTTTTAATCAAACTATAATACATGAAGGTATGCTTTTAGAAGTAGTCTATGATAAATTTTATAAGATAAAGCAAGTTCGACATCAAACCATGTGGCTTGATTATACGCCCAAAGGCGTAAAGGCTATTAAATATATTCCTTTTATTTACTCAAATGGAAGGGATGATTGAATGTTTGAGAATAAGTTGTTTCCCTATAACAGTGTGTTAAAATTAACTATTACGAATATGACGCCTATGGAAGATTCTTTTCCGAAAAGGACTTGGATGCCAATCCATTGGCAACTTATAAATATAATTATCGCTGATGAGAAAACTCTATATGTTCATATCGGTTCTATCTCCGATGCTTTTTGGTCAATCATCCTTGGCTCAATCCAACGATGAGAATTACATCTTGTCCCAAAGGAACATCAGTCCATCAAAGTCGATAGACGAGTACCAATACTATGATGGGCTGGGACGTTTGGTAGAGAAAGTGTCAGTCAACTTATCACCTGAAAGTGGTGTTGACTTGCTTGAAACCACAAGCTATGATGCGTTTGGGCATGTATTTCAGAAGGGCAAGCCTGTAGCCTTGTCTGGCAATTTGGGCAACTATACTGATGTGACCAGAGACCATTATATTTCAGACTACAAGGAACCTTATGCCTATATGGAGTATTTCTACGAGAAATCTCCATTGGGAAGAAAAACAGAGGAACGTGGTCCAGGGGCAGCCTGGATTGTACAAGGGAAAAAACGTGAAATTTCTTATTTAAGTAATTCTACGAAAGCACATCTGAATTGCTTGTCCTTTGAATTGGAAAACGATGTTCTTTCTAATAAATCTTATTATCCAGATGGAACCTTGAATGTCATAAAACAAACTGACGAAGACGGTAGAGTTACCTATGAGTTCAAGGATTTCTTGGGACGGCTGATTTTGAGTAGGAGAGTTTTTGCAGAAACGGATGTTGATACTTACTATATATATGATTCCAAAGGTGACTTGGCTGTAGTTTTGCCACCAGAGGCATCTTCACGTTTGTCATCCCCTGGCAATTATTCTTGTAAATCAGCCGCTCCATTGTTGGATTACGCTTATTTATATAGCTATGATGAATTTCATCGTTGTGTTTCCAAGAAACTTCCTGGGGCTGATGCTGTCGCCATACGGTATGATAACATGGACAGACCTGTGTTCATTCAGTCTGGTGTGCAAAAATCCAACAATACATATACCCAACTGGTTTATGACCAATTTGGACGTTTGACACGTCAGGGTGATGGTGCATATTCCGTGAGGTATTTTTATGACAATTATGATTCTATTCCTAACATCGCAGCCTTGCAATATGTAGGAAAGGCTGGCTATGGCATCAAGTCGGAAAATGCAAGAACCTTACAAACAGGTATTGTGGTAGCTACTGATGATGGAAAGGAACTGTATTCTGTCTGCTATTATGACAGAAAAGGTCAACTTGTTCAAAAACGCATGGAGAACAGTCTGGGAGGTTTGGATTGTTATTATTATCTCTACACTTATACTGGCAAGGTGCAAAGTATGCTTCATGAGCATGTCGTAGGTTCCTCAAAACAAGAGGAGGTTTACACCTATCGTTATGATAATGCCGACCGTTTACAACAGGTGCTCCACCAATTAAATGGTGGTAAGATTGTCTCTTTGAAGCAAAATATCTATGACAAGCATTGCCGCTTGATAAGTCAAAAGGTCTTTGAAAGGGAAACTGTTGCTTATGGTTATAATGTAAGGGAATGGCCAACGGGCATATCTTCCACAAACTTTAGGGAATCCTTGTCATATTATGACGGCAAGAATCGTGAGTTTGGTGGAAATATATCCGCAATGGTCTGGAGTGCGAGCGATGAGATTTTGAAACGAAAATATGATTTTACGTATGATAGGCTTTCTCGCTTGACCTCTGCTTCCTATTCTGAGGACAACTCTACGAATGCTCATTATGATACTCGTTATACGTATGACTTGATGGGTAACATGCTGACCTTGAAACGCAATGGCCTTCAAGATGGGGGAACTTATGGCTTGATAGATGATGTAAGTTTTACCTATAAGGGAAATCAGTTGCTCAATGCAGAAGACAAAGTGGAAGACCCTACTTACAAGGATGCTTGGAACTTTGTGGATGGTGCTTCTGAAAATGTTGAATACGGATATGACAAGAATGGCAATATGGTCAAGGACCTTAACAAGGGCATCTGAATCACCCTTCTTGGAAAAAACAACTAAAGAATTAAAAGAATTATATGAGTATTTGAAAAAGGAACAACCAAACGAATATTTACAACATTAAAATACAATTACAATACTGCGTTAAATTAATATTTAATCGTCTGTAAATCAATAACTTATATTAA
>ERZ1034984.1765-NODE-1765-length-19148-cov-12.352223_pt1 | contig 19148 bp, 17 predicted proteins | sample MGYA00520589_ERZ1034984 | MGnify/ENA primary metagenome ERZ1034984 (study PRJEB33766, sample SAMN09781790) | gut metagenome | biome: gut microbiome | host: Homo sapiens | place: Madagascar | study: EMG produced TPA metagenomics assembly of the PRJNA485056 data... | reverse complement strand
TTCAATTTATTTTATTTTTACGAACAATATTTATCAAATATAAGCTAATATAATTCAAATCCTTTAAAGTCTATTGCATTCGATAATCCGGTATACACTTCTAAATGATGTAATCCCAAATCAATTTCTATCAACTCTTGCTCTGCCTCACTTAAAGTATATTTAACATCATTTATTTTTACATATACATCTCCAACTGCATTTATATACGATTTTACTTTAAATTGTCTCTTACTATCATTAAATATATATAAGTCATATATTTTTATGTCAGTTGTATCTGTTTTAGTTGTATTATATATTAGTTTGAATTTATCGGAAGACCAGCTCATATCATCTTCTCTTAGATAATATGCTTTTTGATTAAGCAATCCTAATATACAAGGCTCTGTTACAATATCAACTTTAGGACACAACTCCTTGAAAAATAGTCCTGCTTCATATTTATGACCTAGATCTCCAAAATGTGTTGAATCTGCTAGTAATTCATTGGCTCTATGTTTACTATAAATTAATAATTTTTCAGTAAACTCATTTACTTCAATTAACTCTAAATTATATTCAATAGCAATCTCTCTTTTTACTTCATTCGCTATTGTCTCGACCAAACAAGTTGAAGTTTTAGGATAGTTAGTATATGGGGTTATCATATGTGCATAAGCTTGTGTAGTAAGTAAAAATGGTTGAATATTTTTAGATTTAAAGTAGGCGATAATACTTAATAATTTGGCTTTAAAATTATCCCTAAATCCTTTTGGGTTATTTTTATACCAACCTCTATCATTGATTCCAAATGATATTCCTACCATTTTAACATCGTTGTAAGGAGTTCCATCTCCAAATTCAGCTTCTAAATTTTCAAATGCAAAATCTATTGTTTGCCCACTAAAACCAGCATTATATATTCTCAAATTATTATTTCCAGTTTCTTTCTTTAGCATATCTTCTAACACTTTTGAATATGCATTTGGCGAAATGTTATCAGTACCAACTACATTAGTTACATTCCCTGTAGTTCTCAAACCTTCAGTTGTGCTATCTCCAAAGAAAGCCACAGGAAACTTTTCACCATTCAGCCACGCAACCCAAGCATCATTTAAAGTATATAATCTAGTTTTATCTGTTATTATATCGAAATTTTCTAATGCTGATACTGGTATTGAATTTCTTTTAAAATATTTACCTTCAAAATAAAACCCATCTGAATAAAAGTCTTCATATTCTGTAGAAACTGAACCTTTTTCAAATTGTTGATTATCCAAATTAGAATTTAGTGTAGTTATCCTAACATAGCAAGCATTAGCGGGAATTGTTATCTTTTCACCATCAGAAGGCTTAGCACCACTCAAATATCTTTTTAAGCTGTCATAAAAAGCAAGTTGTTCTCCATATTTAATACAATAGTCAATTAATTCTTCAACTTCTATATAATCACTAGCTGAATATGCGCTATTTATCCCTAGCTCACCATTATTTTGTGATACATAACTTCCTTTTGTTACGGTATTTTTATTAAAAAGATTCTTAGCTTTTACGCCCTCCATTGGTATAAAGTCTAATTTCTTTTTGCCAATATCTCCATCCTTTATTAATTCAGTATTAACTTTAACATTATAGCTTTCGTAACTAGTTGCCGTATCTCCTATTTCTAATTGGATTAAATCTAGTAAAGATATTGCAGTAGATATCCTCATATAATAGACACCACTAGGCACTGTAAATGTATAGTTTTTTCTGTAATTTATACTACCATCTATACCACTAACATAAGATTTATCAGCATTAAAAAAAGCGATTATTTCTTTTTGTTGAATTGTATATGTCTTCTTGGGTATAACTGGAATAAAATCACTTAAAAAATAATCAGCATTGCTATTTATATTACCGCTTCCCCAACTGATATACTTTCCTAATTCTACTTTTCTCTTATCAAATAAATTTTTACTTTTTAATCCCTCAACATAATTATAAATTAGCTTCTCATCAGAAATAGATTTATCTGCAATCTCAGTAGATTGATAAACCCCACCTTTTATCCAGTCGTTTTCATTCCAGTAGTACCAACACCCATCATTGTTTACAAGATAAATTCCCTGTGATCCAGTAGGGAAAGATGCTTTTAGTGCTTCTACCGTATCATAGACACCTTTAGGACTTCCACTAACAACACTATCTACTTTTGTTGACAATTGAACAATTGAATTTCTATTTGTTTGCATTTCATAAACATTTTGTTCCAATTGTTCGTTTAATTCCGTAGTTTTACTATCTATTTCTGTTAATTTATTTTCTAGTTTCTTTGTTCCTCCTTCTACAAAAACACCGTTCCCATCCGTAACAGGAAGAACTTCTTTTCCGTCTTTATCTTCTAGTATTATATAATTTCTATTTGCCATTATTCATTCCTCCTTATGTCAAGCTTTCAGCAGTAAATAGTTTATAATTTATTTTTCTAATCATATTATCCCTTAAATTTGCTTCGCCTTCTCTAGCTAATAATATCTCTCCCTCATCCACATTCGTAGTCATTAATGGCTTGTAATACGATGCAGAAAGTGTAACAGAAAGGTTTATAGCTTCATCCGATTTTAATAAAATTCTTGTTTTATCTATTATCTTGTAGCCCATTGTAACAGCTTCTTTTGTATCTGCATTTTTAAAAGATATGTGAGGATTCTCACTATTTAAATCATGTGTTATTTCTTTTTCATATACATCAACATTTAAAGTCCAATCAGAAGATTTAATTATGACCTCTTTATTTCCTGCAACATTTATAACCTCATCTTTGGCTTGTTGTATATTATCTTGAATTTCTTGAATAGCTGTATCTTTTCTCTTTTCCGCTTCGGTTATTGCACTATCCACAGCTTGTATACATTCATTCTTTTTGTTTTCTAAATTAGTAATTGTTAATTTTCCTTCTGCAATAAGAGACTCTAATAATTCAATTACCTTTTTGGCATCACCTATGTCTAAAAGAAATCTCATTGCTTCTCTACCAGCATCTATAATTTCTTGTAATGTTAGCACTACATGCTTACCACTTATATCATGCTCATCATAGATTCTACTGCACCCTATAAGCTGAATACCTTTCTTATAGTAGTTATATATTTTTGTTTTCCCAAATTGAGATTTATCTAAATAAACAACCCCATTATTATAATCTACATAATAAGTGTTTGGTTTTATTTCATCTCTATTAAACACTTCTGTCATTTGAGTGTTATCTTCGTTTAATACGATAACTCTATTATATTCATCTGGCACATACTCTAATTGAATAGTCCCATGTACTGAAACTTGTTTTTCTTCTTTATCTACTTTAATAGATATTGGATTGCCATACTCATCTAAATTATATTTGAATATTAAGGCATCTCCATTAAATTGATCGTAATTCAAATCCATTGTAGTAGCTCCTCTCCTTTATTTATTTTTTTACATAATAAAAAGGCTAGGAAATAATCCTAACCTTTCGTGTTTTAATTAAAATATATCCCATCCGTATGAAGCAGCTTCTTTTTCCACTTCAGATTTAAATAATGTATATTCATTTTTTAATACCTCTTTATTAGCTTCATAATATTCTTTATTGATTATTTGTATATTTATCCCCAAAGTATTGTACTCCGTTCCTATTTGACAACTTAAAAAGGCTAAATCAACCTCTTTTAAATCATCTGTAGTTATTGTTACTTTCTTTTGAAGATTTACTGTTTTATTTATTCCATTCATTTTTTTCTTCCTCCTAAGCTATTACCATGTTACAAAAGATTTTGAATATAAGTTTATATAAATTTGACCTCTAGTTGATGATTCTAATATTATTTCATTCACTATACCTATAGTTAAATATGCAGTTATATCAACCTCAGTGTCACTATTTATATTATCTCTTACTACTCTTCCGTTTACTTTTAGAACTACATTACTAGGTATATTTTCCGTGCCATTTAAATCATAACAACCATACTTCTCAGCATGAGTGTGATTTGGTATATTTAAATTGGTAGTATGACTGTGATTTGGACAATTATGACTGTGCGCACCTATAGATATACTTACTGAATGATTGTGGTCAAATTGAAATTTAGAAATTGGATGTATGTGCTCATTTCCCGAATATTCTACTTGAGGGTTTGTTGTGAATTCTGATTGGAAAGTAGCATAATTTTGATTACTACTTGTCATAGTGCTTGAATATCCACCACCAGAACTACTTGTTGAGCCTCCTCCGCTTAATGTAGAAACTCCTTGCACATAAGCGCCCCCACCTTCCATTCCTTTGCTATAAACTCTGAAAGGTCTTAACTTTATCATGATTATACATTCTTTCAATATATTTACGTTATTTTTTATTCTGAAATATGAATACATAGGAGAATTTAAATCTACCGCTGAACGGTCGGTATATTGAAATTCACTAACTATCCCATCTTCACTTAAAACCAAACCTTTTCCATCTTTTCCGTATAGCCTAAGCCTTGCCTTTCTAACTCCATTTTCTAATTCAGTTCCTAAGAATACTCTCTGAACATCGTTAGCATCTTTTATAGATAATCCGAACCCTTTGTTTAAATCATCCATATCGCCGATATAAAATTCACCATTTTCACTAGTTATATATAGTTTATGGCCAAGGATAATTTCGCCGATCAGCTGTCGAGCTATAATTCCATTTTCATCTATAGCACATTTAGCATTTAACCATCTATCATTAGTTATGGCCATCATACTAGAACTTAAATATAATTGATTATTTTCATTAGTTGCATCTATCAAGAAAATACCACTTTCGCTCATATCAATTTTTATAGTTTCTGCTCTAGATTTGATTCCTTGTGCTTTCATTTCTAGTCCATCTGTAAGCATTTTATTAATATAATCATTTACACTTGTTGAGTTTTTCCATATATCTTTATAGTTATTTGTATAAGTATTACTTCTATTTATCTTCTCACCTATTGTACTTAATTTAGATAATTCATCTAAATTCTTATCCCTATTGCTGAAACTTATGTTACTAACTTTATGTTCTTTAGGAATATAAGTAAATCCAACTATTCTTATACGTCCTTCACCTGTTTCCATTAAGTTTTCTTCTTCTAAATTAACAAAGTCACCTAACACAATCCATTCATTCCAAGCATTATCTCTAGGTAAATTTTGAATTAATCCAACAAGAGTGGTTTCAAATTGTATATTTAACTTATTTCGCTCTTTTAATATCTCTACTGAATTCTGATATAATCTATAATTAGTTAAACTATGCTCATCTGTTAATTCCATTACATTAGTAATATCTTTTAATTCTGTAAATAAATCTTTAGTAAATATTTCTCCTTTATCATCTCTAGCAGTTTCAACCTGAATAGATTTCACCTTTTCAGATATCCAATCATCTAACTCTGCAATATTATCCTTGCATTCTGTTATATCCCTTAATATTGATGTTAATTTATCTTGCTTTTGATTAATTTCCTCACTTAATCTTTTTATATCTGATTCACTTTCTGATTTAATATAAGCAGATCTTATTACTTCTAATCCCCTTATGTTTTCTTCTAATGTTGTTTTTTCGCTTTCTAATTTAATTTTATATTTATTATATCCATTTAACTCCAATCGCTTTTCTAATATATCTGTCTGCGTATCACCTTCTAATAATTTAGTATATCTATTCCATGCAGTTAATAACTCTTCACTCATAAGTCCATTATTAATATAATATGTATAGTCTAATATATAATCATTTCCCGTTGGATTTTCTTCGGATATATTAGCGTTATCACTCTTTACATATAATTTATTACATATATCACTATATTGTAAATTCTGGTTTATAGACTTAATAAAGTTCTCATAACTAAGTATCAATCCATTATTTTCACCAACTTCTTCTAAAGCATAACAATTGAGAATTCTATTATAATTATCGAATATAAAAACCACATCGTATGCTTCGGACACGTTTTTTCTTAAAAAGTCTATCCATTGATACGATCCCTCATCAAAATTTCTCATCTTTATATTTTCTATATCAACTTCATTACCATTTGTATAATATAAATTGATTGCATCGAATTCACATTTTAATCCATCTAAATTCGTAAATTCTTCCCAAAATTCTTTTGTTAATCCATCAGTAAATGTTATTTCATATTTTACGGCATATCTATAAGTATCATTTCCATCATAAGTTGCTTTTATTTTTGATATTCCTGTATGTAAATTCCCAAAAGAATTATGTGTTTCCTTCTCTTCCTTTAGAAATTTATTATCATTAAGCGTATCATAGCTCTTAATATTTGAATAATGAATTTGCAATGTAACTACATTTTTATCATCAATAGGATTTATTTCAGTAAAATCTTTCTCCCATAGAGTCATACCTCTTTCTACTTTTTCTATTAATAGACTATCTAAAATAGATACGGTAAACTCTTCACTACATCTACCAAATTCTTTCCTAGCCTTTTCTGTGACAACTCCTATAGACCAACTGGGATTATCTAATAAAAATTCATCTAGTATTCCATCCGCTATATATAATTCATCGTTTCCTTTATATAATTGTCTTGATATTGAACCTGTATCATACGCAAATTCTAATGTTTTTTCAAAGGAATATGCTGTTATACTCTTAACTTTTTTACCATTAGACTCACTATTTATTTCACATTCATCTATTATATATCTTTCTTTCCCAAATAATATCTGCTGCCTTTTGCCTAAAAATTTATCGTATATAATATTATCCACAGTAATTCCATTATGTGTAATCTTATTTGGAATTGTTAATTTCATAATGTCATAATCCTGGAATTTATACTCTATGCTATCTATGAATTCTTTAGGTATTTCACAAAATTCTTCCCTTGTGTTCTTCATCAATATAAACTTATCTATATTTGAATTATCTTTTATATTAACTTTTCTAAACATAACTCTCTCTCCTTCCTACCATGCATCAATATACTTTTATATACTCATATATAGTAGGAATTTCACCTACTAAAATAAATTAATCTTATTCTGATATATCAATTTAACTTTTGCTTCTTCACATGTTATTTTTATTTTATTTCTACCATATGGTAGTTTCAAAAACTCTTTGTTTGATTTTGAATATATATTTTTCTTACTATCTAATTTAGAAACCATTTGTTTCATGTTGTCATTGTAAACATAAATATGTTCTCCAGAATCAAGCCCTTCAAACTTTACTATTTGTGCTGTAGTCACATTTTCAATTATTATATTGTTGCCTTTTAACATTTTGATTTCTATATCAGGATAAATAAAATCATCATATGTGCTTTTGTTATATACATCAAATTCCTTTTCTTCTGCACATCTAACTGAGTTTAACATTATAGGAGAATATGCATGAGGACTTGATAACCTCATATTTAAAGTAATTACACCTTGTCCACTTCCAACTCTCCACAAAGAACCTTGTGTAAATATAACATAATAAACTAATCCACCACATTCAAAGGCCTTATATTCTTTCTTGCAAAGTATTCTAGTTAATTCAGATAATTCAATTTCAGTAAAGGGAGCTATTTCATCATTAACAATTTTAGTTATAGACATTTCTAATGTAGGACATTCATCTTTCACACCATAAAATACCGGTACATCACCTACACCATCTTCTTCATTTATACTTCTATTAACACCAAACTGTGACGTAAGATCTCCATTACCTTTTGTGCATATCATATATTTGCCTTTACTATCAAATCCATTGAACCTAAACCATAAATTTCTATCAAATTGAGCCATTATTTCACCGTTGCATAAAACTTATAAAAAGTTATAAACATATAAATTTTATTTTATTTTCCTATTCACAGAACTCTATTTTGCAATTAAGCTACTTTAGTTTGGTGTAGTTCTCCAAGGACTTAAATTCGGGTACAACGAACCCTATAAGATTAGTAATTTCTATTAATTCACCTATACTAACCCGTAATTACCAAGATTAATTGAAGCATTTTTATCTCTATCTATAACTAATCCACATTTATCGCAAACATATTCTCTATCTTTTAATTTCAAATCTTGTTTTACATTGCCACAACAACTACAAGTTTTAGAACTAGGATACCACCTATCAACTTGTATAAATTCTATTCCGTTGAATTCACATTTATATTTTATTTGTCTTATAAATTCGTAGAACCCTTGCTCTGCTATTGCTTTAGATAAATGTTTATTTTTCATCATGCCTACTATATTTAAGTCTTCCATTACAATCCTGTATGGATTTAGTTTGATTATTTTACTGGTGGCTTGATGAATATGATTATTTCTAATATTCGATAATTTTCTATGAAGCAACTTAATTTGATCTTCTAGCTTTATAATATTGTTAGTTTTAACAAATTTATTACCACATCTATTTGCTTCATATTTTCTTGATACTTGTCTTTGTAATCTTCTTAGTCTTTTCTTTAACACTTTTACTCTTTTAGTCTTATTAATGTTTCTAATAGGTTTATCTAAACAATTTACTATAGCTAAATCCTTTATTCCTAAATCTATTCCTATTGACAAATCTTTATTTAAAGTAGTTTGGTTTTCTTCTACTTCAACTCCAAAACTCAAATACCAATACTTTCCGTCATAACTGCAATATGGATTACTATATTTACAGTTAAGAATATTATAATTAGTTTTAAATTTTATTTTCCCAACCTTTTCTATATTACATATTCCCTTTTTGAAATATAAATTATCATATCTCACATAGAAAGATTGTTTTGATTTTCTTTTGGATTTAAACTTAGGATAACCCTTTTTAGTTTTAAAGAATGTCTTAAAGGCTTTATCTAAGTTTCTCATGGCTTCAACCATAGTTGTATTTGAAACTTCATTTAGCCATTTAAATTCTTCTTGTTTTTTAAGTTGCGTAAATTCCTTTCTTATATTTGACATGTTATATTTAATTCCTTGTTCATATAATTCATTACATCTATTTAATGCCCAATTATAAGCAAATCTACTACAACCTATTGATTTTAACATTAACAATTCTTGTTGTTCTGTTGGTAGTAATCTTATTTTTAACGATTTTTTCATTTTCTCACCTCCTTATACTTATAATATCATAGTGATAACACCTTGTCAACATTTTATTTTTGTGATATTATATTTTTGAGGTGATATTATGAGTATTTCTGATAAAAATACAAGAACATTGATTACTATTCCAAAAGATTTAAAGAAAGAATTAGAAGAATTAGCAAAAGAACAAAACAGGTCTTTTAATAATCTTATTATTACTATTCTTAAAAATTCATTATACAGCACTCTTAAATAGGGTGCTTTTATACGCTTGTAACTTCTTATAAGTTTTATGCGCATTCAACAAGTGTCGTTAATACTTGCCAGTTCTCTTATGAACTTCTTATACTTTCATATAAGCGTAGACTATATCATATCCTTCTATTTCTAGTTTAGGACTCCTCCACTTCCACTCACTTGAGTGTACTCCCTTACGGGATAGTCGTTGAGCTTTACCTTGCGGTCTTAGTTGCTGATTGTCGATTTTACCACCCTTAGGATTTAACCTTAGGCTATACACAATAGTTTTTTCTACTTTCGTAACATTCACACTTATAACCATATTAGGCTATTATGTTGTAGTCATTGTGTCTTTACGAGTTCCCAGCAGTTCAAAGGATTTTGGATGTATTAATACATCACTCCATACTCTTTATGAATATGGGAGGCTGTCAACAATTTTCTAAGTTAAAAGTTATAAAAATCAACAACAATTTATAACTTATTATAACTTATTTGTAACTGTTAGTTACCTCACTTTTTATAACAGGCGAGGATTAACCCCGCCTAACTTAATTGTTTCGCTATGTTTTTATAAATTTCTTTTACTTGTGCATCCAACATATCTTTAATATTTCCTAACGTAGAATTATCTGCATTTCCTGTAATTGTTATTCCTCCAGTTGTAATACTTATATCGCCTATGCTTCTAGAACGAGAAATATTATCATATGAAGGTGTTGTCATCCCAGCATTACTCATAATAGAATTTATGCTGCTATATAATGTTTTTATCTGTTCAAGATTACTTAACCATTCCGATTGTTGTAATGCAACATTTGCAAATCCTACCTCAGTCTCTTTAAGCATATCATTCATGCTATTTTGAACATTTATAGTCTCTTCACCTATTTTTATCATGCCCGTGCTAATTGCTTCTGCAACCATTTGGGACAGATTTTCTGTTGAAGTCATATCTTCCAATTCTTTATCTAGCAACGCTTCTTCTTCATCGAATCTATCATTGATAGCTTGATTTTGTTGTTCTTTGATCTTGTCGTTAATTACCTTTTGTTGATTTTTATATTCTTCAAGAAGCTGTTTTAATCTTAGTTGACCAGCTCTACTCGTGTCATTCTTAACTTTATCAATTTCTGCTTGGATTTCAGCCAATTTATTTCTCTCAGTATTCATTTCTTCTTCAAAATTAGCTTCTTCATACTCTTTATTATAAAGTTCTTTTTCTTTGTTCAGAGCTTCTTTCTTGGCATCATATCTTTTCTTTAATTCGTATTCTATAGTTTCAGATATATTTTTTTCCATGTCGGCAATTAATTCAGCTTGTGTTTTATAAACATCTTTAATTGTATTGTTTAGAGACTCCCATTCCTGTTCTTGACTAGGAATTGTTTTATTAACTAATTCATCATAAGATTTCATAGCTTCCTCTAATTCTTTTACTTGCTCTATTGCCTTCTCTTTAGCATCTCCACTTAAACTATTTGCCCAATTAACTTTAGATGTAAGTATTTGATTGTAGTTAGATATGTCACCCGCACTATTAAAGCTTACACCTTGAGTTGATAATGAATTTTTTAACTCTTGTGCTTCTTTCTTTTGTTCGGCTATTAGATTTTTTATTGCTTGTTGTTGTTTTTTATACAATTGTATTTCTTTTTCCATCAAAGCAATTTTATCTTTCCCAGTAGCACCGTCTTGAAGAATTTTGTTAGTTTCAAGTTCATTATTTACATCATTTATTGCATCTTCTAAATCATGATATCTATCTACAAGAGATTCCATGTCTTCTACTTCTTTAGATGAGGATGAACTAGATGAGCCTTTATTGCCACCAGAACCACTTCCAAGAGATCCGTGAGAAACACCGCCGCCAATTCCACCAGACCCAACATAACTACTCGATACAACGCCTACACTTGGTTTTTTTAGGTTTGCACCATTATTTCCATATAGGATAGACTGTTCTACCTTGGATGCCTCCTTCGTTTCTGCCGTAAGCTGCTTATATTCATTTAACAGTCCTGCACTTGCCCCAACTGCATCATTTAATGCTCTTATATTTGCCAATTTACTATTTGTAGCATTTGCAAAATTATTTGTGTCAGTTCTATAGTTTTTATCATTATTTGTAACCATAGATGCAACACCTTGTATTGCTGCGTTTGCAAATGTATCTGTGTTTTTTATCTTTGTATTTTCTACATTAGCTTGATTTTGTGAATCTACACTATAATTTTTAGAGTTATTATCTACTACTTGTTTTTCGGCGTTCATTCTGTCAGTAGCACTAGTAAATGAACCTTTTATTTTATAACTTTCTTTATTGTTATGATTAGCTTCATCTAAAGCGTAATGTCTAGCGTTATTGTTTACCACCTGTGCTTCTATACCTGAACGTTCATTTGCACTATTTGAAGTTACTTCATTTTTAGCATTAGCTAAATTTTCAGTTGCTTGTATTTCATTATTCGTTGCATCTACAACTTGACTACTAGCATTGATTTCTTCTTGCGCTGCTCTTATAGTTTGTTGAGCTAATTCTTCTTTTTGAGTTTTTAAATTTCCATATAATTGTTCAGCATTTTTTAAGAAATTTTCATTATCCCCTAATAGAGCAATTAATTCAGAGTTACCACTTGTTATAATATCAGACCAAGTATCATCTGAAACCATACCATATTCTTTAAATTCTTCAATTGCCGTTTCAAGCATTTTTATTGGACTTTCTAGCTTACTGAATGCATCTCCTAAATTTTCAACCGCACTTTTAGCTTCATCTGTTGTTTCAGCTAACTTTAACATTTGGTCAGTAGCATCTATAATACCATCGCCGTTGATATCTTCTAATGCTTCTGCGGTTTCATCGGCTGATTCATCAGTTTCTTTCAATTTATTAATAAGTTCTTCTGTTTGACTTGCACTATAACCAAGAGCTTCTCCTACTTTCTTAGCCTTTTCAGCATACTTATCATTTGAAACTCCTAATATTTTATATGCTTCATAACTTGCTTCAAGAGTATCATTTAAAGATTCAACTCTCTTTTTATATACATCTACATCTTTTGCACTTACTAATAATTCTCCGCTATCACTTAGTTTACTTTCGATATTTATAGATTTAGTTTCTTCTTTTTCTGCTAAATCATTAACTTTTTCGAGAACTTTATAATACTCTTGATATTGCTCTATTGCTTTATCTAAGCCTGTATCAGTTTTAGTATCATTTTTTTCTAAAATATCTAGAGCATCTGCTTTGGCTAACTCTAAATCTTTATCTATTAATTTCTTGGTTGCTTCTAAGTTTAATCTTTTTGCTTCTGTATTATATTCTATTGCTTTAGAAGCCGAAGGATATATAGACAATATAGATTCTTGAGTTGATGCTAATTTATCTTCAACAGCCTTATATTCAGCAGTTCCTTTTGATAATGTAGATAATGTATTTTGTAATTCTTCATATGTATTCACTAGATCTATAACATTAGACATTTCACTATTGGAATTAGTTGTTATGAATTCTTGATTTAATTCATTTAATTCACTTCTTGTTAGGATTAGTTTATCTATCAAACTTCCTAACCCAGATACAATAGCACTTATTCCCATTGTTACAATTGTTGCGCTAATTGCCTGAAAGGCAACCATTGCTACTCTCGTTGCAATAAATCCTGCTTTTAATATTGCTAAGTTGCTATTTAATCCTAACATTTGTCTTCCTAATGCTGTAGTAGATTGTCCAGTAGCCAAAGCGTCTGCTTGTGCTGTTTTTAGACTTGATTTTTGTGCTTGTAATTGTGTTATATTTTTAGATATAGAGTCACTCCATCCTTTTATAGAAGTTGTAACTTTACTATATCCAGGTATCATTTGAAGCATAGAATTTGTATTTTCTCTGATTCTACTATTAAAAGTAATTAAAGATGCAGTTGCAATTCCTACTATACTAGGGAATGTACCAAAAAAATCTATTAATTTACTTGTTACTTGAACGCCTGTAGTAGCACCATCTATTAAACCTTTGAACATATCACTATCTATCATTTGCATAGAGATAGCTGTTAAGCTTTCTTTTAGAGCATTTATCTTACCTGACAAGCTCGAAATGTAGCTTTCCTGCTCTTTATTAGCTGATCCAGCTGAATCTTTTAATGTATCATATGCATTTTCTAATTGTTCAGCATTTTGCATCAAACTCGCAAAAACATTAGCACGATTTTTCCCAGCTATTTCTTCACTTAATAAAGCCTGTTGCTTAGTGTCTAGCTCATCCCAGACTTCGCCAATGTCTTTTAATATATCATATGTAGATCTTAATTGACCATCATCTGTTTCAACCTTTACACCAGTCATACTTTCAATTAAATCATTCATAGAGGCACTTAGCTCTTCTCCGTCCTCTGCGACTCCTCTTAATCTCATTGAAATTGTTTTTAACCCATTGCTAACGGTTAATGGATCTTGCATTACTTCATTAGCTGTTATAATTAAAGCTGATGCTTGTTGTAAATCATTTCCTGCTATACTAAGATTCGCACTACCAACTTGTAAGGCATTAGCAAGCCCACCTGAATCTATAGCAAATTTATTGCCAGCCTCATTAATAGTGTCGACTATTGATGCTACTTCTGAAGTCTCCATTTGGAAACCTTTCAAAACTGAAACTATTGCACTTGATGCATCTGTAGCACTCATATCTGCAACATTTGACAATATAAGTGCGTATTTTGAAAGACTATTTGAAGCTTCGTCAAATGAATATCCCAATTGTGAAAATCGGGTTGTAGCATCAATTGCGCCTGAAGTAGTAGTCCCCAATGCTATAGCCGTTTGATTTGCGGTCTGCATAAATTTAGAATATTCAGAATTAGCGAGACTGGTCACACGTTTCAAATCACGTAAAGAATCATCTAGAGATATCGTTGTATTTATAGCCTCTCTCATAGAGTTTAATGCCAAGTAAATACCGCTACCACCTAAAGCATAACTAAATATACTTTTCATAGTAGTAGCTAATCCACTAGCAGTAGTATTTACATTTCTAAATTCACTTTCTAGTGTTCTAACTGAGCTTGTAGCCTGATTTATAGAAGAAGTAATCTTCTTCCCATCTATAATGTCTCCACCCTGCAACTGTGATAACATATTTTTCAAGTTATTTACTTCATTCTCAGCTTGTTTTATTTCATTTATCTCATTTGCATCTATAACATCTATTTTATTTTTCTTAATATTTGCTATTCTTTCTTGTAGTCTAGTAATGCTACTTTGAAGTCGCACAATACCTGAGTCAGAACTACTTAAAATATTAATAGCATTCCTAAGTTCATTAAACTCTTTCTCAGGTGTATTCGTATTAATTGAGTTTAGCTTTGTTTGAAGATTTGTTAAAACAGAATCATCAATAAAACTGTTCCCTTTAGCTACATTTAATTTATTTTGCAATTGCGCTTTTAAATTTTCAAATTGAGATATATTTTCAGTAACTACCTGCTTTGTCACTTGTCCATTTCTAATAACTTCACTTGTAGTTTGTGCTATTCCATCTTTATATTTATTAATTTCACTTAAACCATTTTTGTCAGCTATTATACTAGTTCCAGATAAATTCTTACTAGACATTCTAGTAAGTTCAGAATTTAAATCTTTGACAGCATCTTTTGCTTTATTTACTCCACTAGCAGTATTATCAAATGTACTTCCGTTTACATTATTTAATGTAGATTTTAATTTATTTAACTCTTTACTTATGTCATTAACTACACTTTTAAAATTTCCACCATTTATATTTAAATCATAACCTTTTTTTAATAATTGATTTAATTCTTTTTGAAAACCACTTTTATCAAGTTTCGCTGATATTCGTATTTGCTTAGCCACTTAAACACATCCTTTCTTTAAATATAAAAAGAGTGCTTAAAATAGCACTCTACTTAACTTCCTTTAATTTATTTTCTAATTCTTCTCTCTTATTTGCATTGTTTATAAGATCTTCCCAAGATATATTCATCTTGTATTTCTTATTAAACTTATCCCATTTCTTTCTTAATTTATCTACATCTCCATTAGTATCTAGAGCGTTAATTATATCATTCATAACTTTAACATTTCTTGTAGTTTGATATATAACATCTTCAGTTACTTCATGCAATAATAACTCAATTTCTCTCATTAATAATTGTAATTCTCTATCACCTCTATCTAATAAAGATTCCAATTCTTTATCTGCAAGTTCATCTATCTCATTTCCCACATTCGTTAATTCTTTAATAGTATATCTTATAGACTTTAATCCAAGTTCCGCAACCAATTCATCATTTTCTATCTTAGAATTTTCAGTTATTATATTCATTAATTCTTCTCTTTGATAATCAGTTGGCTCGTACAACTTAAAATCTTTACTCTCATGTCTAATTTCTTTTTTTTGATGTTTTTTTAATAATTCACTCATTATATCTCTCCTTTTATGTGTTAATTTTTATAACCAATCTTTTAAATCTTTATATATTGCATTTTCTACTTCACTACTAGAATCTATTTCTTCCTGAGTCCATTCATACACTGGTCTTTTACCTGGTTTTCTACTCCAGTTATATTTTCCTTCTTCAATATATACATCAAGCCTATCTCCTCTATTATCACCATTTGCCAATGTTTCATTAGTCATAACATATTCAAAAGAATCACCAGTTTCATCTACTCTACTTTCTAAGTTACTCTCATCGCCAAAACCTTTATCATCATATCTTCTTTTATAATATGTAGGTGAATATGAATCATACATTTTTTCAACATTACGTTTATATACTTTTTTAACTGCTTTATCTACACTTGTAAGCATTGAAGTGCTTAATTCTTCTTCCAGATCTGAAAATAGTTCAAATTCATCATCATATATTCTTTTTCCCATATATACCTCCTGATTTTGTGCATAATAAAAGAGTGGTGTGCCACTCTAAGTATTTTTCTTATATTCTTCTATGATTGGATTTAGTTCTTTTGCAACAGTTAGAGCATCGTGAAGAGTATCAATAATTATAGAAAATTCTATACCACATTCTTTAGCATTAATAACTAATTTTCTACTTACTACTTCCTCAGTCTTTGTCTTTGTTCCTAATGCGAATACCCCTATCAACATCATCTGACCAAGTTTAGATTTTTGCTCTATTTGAGTATCTGTTAATACTTCTAAATTTATAATATCTTTAAATAGTAAATCTCTATTTTTAAATTGACATCTAAATCTAATCCTATCCGAAAATAACATAACAGATTCTACTTCACCACACTCTTTTTCTATTCCCCACACTTTGTTTTTAGTAATTGATTTTTTATAATCTAACCCTTCTGTTTCTTTATAATGAGTCACCATCTCTCTATTTGATTCATCAATTACTTTCTGAGAGTCGGCTATTAATTCTTCAGTGGACATTGTTAAACCCCTAAATATACTTTTAAAAAATCCCATATATAATCACCTCAAAATTTAAATATGAGGATATTATACTATATTTAGTAAATTTATTCATTATTTTCTACATATTTAAATGTAAAACCTTTATATTTATTTTTTATACCCCTTGCAACTTCTGAAATATAAGAAAATATTAATCTTTCTCCAAACATAGACAAACTAACCCTGTCTAATTCGTGACAAGATGGGAACTCACCGACAAATTCACCATCCCTATACATACGCACTGCTTTACCATTTGCATTTCTTCTTGTTATAATCCATTATCTCAATTTTATCTTCTATATCATCATAAATAAATCTAACCTTACAACCTATACTACCTTTCCAATCAATAACTTGTTTGCCTTTTAATGCACCAATACCTTCTTTTCTAGGCAAATCATCTAAAAATACTTTTCTCATATTCAATTCTCCCTCTATTTATGTATGTTAAATCGTCTCTAAAAATATTCTTTCACCATTCTTAAATTTGCACATAACCCTATTCCCATACAGGTATGCTTCTTTAAATATTTCTTCTTTATCATATAACTCTTCCGTCAACTTATTAGCCTGACATCCTTCCAAGTATTCAAAATTTATTTCATCAACATTTCCATTCTCAATATCATCCAACTTTGTATTCCTTATGACAACTAAACCCCTTTCTTCTAGCGTGTCCACCCCTGCGGCTACGCAAAGAACATCTAAAAAATCAATTTTAACCTTATTCAATTCTTTCATTTTAAACCACCTCATAAATTATTTTTAATCACTATAATTAGATTTTATTACCGAATTACGGTATTGTCAACTAAAATTTAGTATTTTTTTCTCTTTACTTGTGTTTTATACCTTTTAATGATATTATTATAATGAGGTGATAATATGATAGATTGCAAGCTACACATGTTGTTAGCTGAAAAGAGAATGACTCAAAAAGAACTATCTAAGGCTACCGGTATAGGACAAAATAGTATTAGTAGGTATTGTAATAATACTTGGGTAAAATTTGATAAAGAACACTTAGACAAACTTTGTATTTATTTTCAATGTAAAGTAGAAGATATTATTACTTATAAGGAAGATAGTGCTTATATAAATGAAACATTAGATGAAGCGCTTGAATATCTTAGAGAAGTTAAGAATACGGATAAAAATAAATTTATTGAAGCTTCTGAATATATGAACACTCTACTTAACGAAATGCAACTTATTCTTGATAGCGCCAAAGCCACAAGTGTCAAAACTAAGTATACAAATAAGAAAGATAAATAAATCTATTTTAGAAAAAATAAGGGAGAAATAACAAGTTAGGATTAATTAGCATCTCTCCTTTCGTCACTCCTCCCTTATTTTAATTTAAATATATTAAACCATGGTGTAGATACAATATTATTTTGTTAATCTTCATGATGCTTGTCTAAGCTCTTTTGAAAACTCTGAAACTAATTTAACTCTTATTCCTATAAATTTGGCGTTGCAAGTATTAGTTATTATTAATTTCCTTGTTTGAAAATCTACATTACTTATTAACAAGTTTGTATTCAATATTTGTAACTCATCTATGGCTTTATTACATTCAACCACAAGATTATCTCTTACTAAATCATCGTATTCTAATTCTAAAATATCTTTAATTTGCTTACTTTTATATCCGAATAAAGCTAAGTTTATCATGTCAGCATTGTTAACATATATAAATCTATTAGGTTCTTTCCCATGTTCTTTTATGTATTGATCTTTTATACAATCGGTCATCTTTAAATATGATTGCTTTTGTGGATTTCTAACTTCCATCCATTTATCCATATCTTTGATAGACTCCTCTAAGTAAATAAAGTAATTCCTTATCTCATGAGATTTTTCTGTTCTAGTCATCATACATAAATGCTTAGCCATTTCAATAGTAACCTTGAAATCATCTACTTTATTACCGTTCGTCATTATGACGAACCCCCACCAATCTTTATTTTCAGTAAAGAATTCATTATTAAGTACATTTTTCTTAATCCATCTTGACCAGTTTGATTTATCCAAACCTAATTTTAAATATAGCTTTCTTAAACTATCAATATACTTTCCATCACTCTCTAATAGTTCTGGAAATTCTCTTTGTGCTTTCATCACCATCTTAGCTTTACTTTCTTCCATTCCTAATCTGTTAATTAATTCTTTCTCTTTAAATTTCTTTGTCATAAAATCCTCCTTCTTATACCCTATAGGTATTACAACTTATTTTTTATTAATTTATTCTAGCAATCCACCTATTAGGTGAACTTCATAAAATAAATAATATAAAAAGACTAGGAATATTCATCCTAGTCTTTGTTAATTTTCTAATAAAAAGCAACTTTTATTTGTATATTAT
>ERZ1034984.1762-NODE-1762-length-19159-cov-23.146776_pt1 | contig 19159 bp, 19 predicted proteins | sample MGYA00520589_ERZ1034984 | MGnify/ENA primary metagenome ERZ1034984 (study PRJEB33766, sample SAMN09781790) | gut metagenome | biome: gut microbiome | host: Homo sapiens | place: Madagascar | study: EMG produced TPA metagenomics assembly of the PRJNA485056 data... | reverse complement strand
GGCCGCATCCAGATCATCTGGTAAGGCGGCTCCGGACGCTCTGAAATAGGAAATCCATGGGAACAAAACGCCTCCCCGTGTAGAACGCATCCTACACGGGGAGGCGTTGTTCATAGTTTAATGCAAGATTCGCGTTTTTTGCGATAGATTGTAAAGGTAAGCAAAAACTCTGCCTGCTTTTGCGTGCATAAAATTAAGATGGGAAGCAGTTGCAAAATGTAATGTTCTTTGGTAGAGTAAATGCAGAGAGAATGCTCTCGTATGCGATTTGCTGAAAGGGGTGGCGACATTGCCTGAACTATGTAGGTTTTACAACATCGTCATCAAGCTGCTCTATCCCGATGAAGGACAGCATCATAAGCCGCATTTTCATGTCTACTATGCTGAGTATGAAGCATCTGTCGGTGTTGACGGCGAACTCTTGGCTGGTAGTCTTCCAGTCAAACAGTTGAAGTTGGTTCAAGCGTGGGCCGCCATCCATGAGGACGAATTGTATGCAGCTTGGAACAATGCTGTCAAAAATGTTCCATTTGGAAAGATTGACCCGTTGAGATAAGGAGGTCTGAATATGTATATCATTGATGACATTGCTTATGCCGGTGAGAAAATTCCAGAAATCAAGGTGAGCGGAGTTCGGCCTATGGCTGGACATAAGCTTTGGCTTCGGTTCAATACAGGAGAAGCGAAGGTGTTCGACTTCTCTCCGCTGCTGAAAGACCCGGCGTTTGCTCCGCTGGAGGATTCCGATACTTTTGCTGGTGTCTATATCGACTATGGTGTAACTGTATGGAAAGACGGCGACATTGATATTTCACCGAAGTACCTGTACGACCATGCCGTCCCCGTCGAGAGCATTGCATAATCCGGTTGCAATTCAGAAAGCCCCCATCCGGGGCTTTCTTTCTGTCCTGCGATATAGAAATCGACTTATTTTTTTAGCGTATTAGCGTAAAAGAAATCGCAGAATGCAGGAATCCTGCACGTTTCTAGCACTTTGGCGAGGCGTTGTTCTGCCGTTCGCTGTTGACCACACCGGATCGCAGCATTCCATTTTTTGCATCTTGTGAAATCTTGTTCTTTTCGCCTGTATCAAAAGTGAATCTTTTTCTTCTCAAAAATTGCATAAAACCCGCCGAAAACGGGGGAAGTGTGATATAATAATTCTGTTATGCTCTCCCAAACTGTGCGGAGAGGGCGGACAAAAGGATTACAGAGGAGAAAAAACCATCATGGAACGTGAGACCCTAAAATCGCGGCTGGGCTTCATCCTGCTCTCGGCGGGATGCGCTATCGGCATCGGCAACGTCTGGAAATTCCCATATATGGCGGGTCAGGGCGGCGGCGGTGCCTTCGTGCTGTTCTATCTGCTCTTCCTCGTCATTCTGGGCTTACCCATCATGACCATGGAATTTGCAGTGGGCCGCGCCAGCCGCAAGAGCCCGGTGCGCGCCTATCAGGCGCTGGAAAAGCCGGGCCAGAAGTGGCACATCCACGGCTATTTTACCCTCATCGGGTGCTATCTGCTGATGATGTTCTACACCACCGTTGCGGGCTGGATGCTGCACTATTTTTACATGACGGCGGCCGGGAAGCTGTCCGGCCTGAGCACCGGGCAGGTGACGAATGCTTTCAGCGAGATGCTGGCAGACCCCGGCGTTATGGCGTTCTGGATGGTCTTCGTGGTCGCGTTCGGCATTCTGGTCTGCGCCAAGGGCCTGCAGAACGGCCTTGAGCGGGTGACCAAGGTCATGATGATCGCACTGCTCGTCATCATGGTCGTCCTCGCGGTCAACAGTCTGTTCATGCCCGGCGCGAAGGAGGGCCTGAGCTTCTACCTCGTGCCCGATTTCGCCCGGATGAAGGAAGTCGGCGTGGTCAACACGCTGGTGGGCGCCATGAATCAGGCGTTCTTCACCCTGAGCCTCGGCATTGGTGCCATGGCCATTTTCGGCAGCTATATCGGCAAGGAGCACGCGCTGCTGGGCGAGTCCATCCGCATCGTGGCGCTGGATACCTTCGTAGCCATCACGGCGGGTCTGATCATCTTCCCGGCCTGTTTTACCTATGGCGTGGACCAGACCGCCGGTCCCAGCCTGATTTTCATCACCCTGCCCAACATCTTTGCCAACATGGCCATGGGCCGCCTGTGGGGCAGCCTGTTCTTCCTGTTCATGGCCTTCGCGGCACTGTCCACCGTGCTGGCGGTGTTTGAGAACATCATCTGCTGCGGCATGGAGCTGACCGGCTGCACCCGCAAGAAGTCCAGCATCGTGAACTTGTTCCTTATCATTGCGCTGTCCATGCCCTGCGTGCTGGGCTACAACATCTGGAGCTGGGACGGCTTTGCTGTGTTCGGCGGCGCGGTGCTGGACTTCGAGGATTTCCTCGTCAGCAACCTGTTCCTGCCGCTGGGTTCGCTGGTCTACCTGCTGTTCTGCGTCTCCCGCTATGGCTGGGGCTGGAACAACTACAAGAAGGAAGTCAACACCGGCGACGGCCCCAAGATGCAGGATTGGATGCGCGGCTATCTGTCCTACGGTCTGCCGCTGATCGTTCTGTTCATCTTTGCCTTCGGCATCTACGACAAATTCTTCGCCTAACAATACCAGAGAGCGGGCTCTTCCTATGGGGAAGCCCGCTTTTTTCGAGAGGGAGGAGACTCCATTATGCACTTGTTGATCTGCGATGACGATGCACGGTTTGCCGCGCGGGTGGAGCAGAAAGTCCGGGACGAGTTGGCTCAGCGCGGGATCCCGGCCCAGATCACCGTCTGCACCCGCGGCGAGGAGGCCCTTGCCACCCCGCATCTGGAGCTTTATCAGGTGGCGCTGCTGGACGTGGACCTTGACACCATGAACGGCATCTCACTGGGCCGCCAGCTGCGCCAGTCCAGCCCGGACATCGCCCTCATCTACATCTCTGCCTATCTGGAATTTGCGCCGGAGGGCTACACCGTCAATGCGTTCCGCTACATCCTCAAGCGGGACATGGAGCGGATGCTGCCCAACTGCTTGGAGGCCCTCTTCCACGAAAAGACGGCCAGCGGCCGCAAGGTGCTGACCATCCGGCAGAACCGCACCGAGATGGAGCTGCCCTATGACAGCATCTACTGTCTCGAAAGCGACCTGCGGAAGGTGAACGTCTACGGGGATGTGCCGCATCAGCCGCTCTGCTCCTATTACGGCAAGCTGACCGACCTGCCCGCCGAGCTGTTCGAGAACGGCTTCCTGCGGGTGGGGCGGAGCGATGTGGTGAATATGCGCTACATCCGCCAGATCAGCGGCTACAAGGTAACGCTGCGCAACGGGGTGGAACGGAGCGTCAGCCGGAACGGCTATGCGGCCATCCGGGCGACCTATCTGGAATGGAAGGGGCAGTTCAGCGATGGATCCTGAATCGGGGTTTCTGATCGGCCACATCGTCTGCATTTCGCAGTGGTGCGCCTTTATCATGGTGGACTACGCCTACCTCGGCAAAGGCCGGGTGCGGCCGCTCTGGCTCTGGACGACTGTACTGGTGGCGGGGGAGCTGTTCCTTGGCATCAAGCTCAGCATCGGTTTCTTCACCCTGCTGAGCATCTGGGAAAATGTCGGCTTCGTGCTGGTCTCCACGCTGCTGTTCGGCGGCACGCTGGCCCAGAAGCTGACGGCGGCCCTCATCAACGGCACCATGTGTCTGCTGGCGGAAAATACCGTCCGGTATGTGGCTTCGTGGGCGACGCATACCTCGCTTCTGATGATCTGGAGACGGATGGACTGCCTTGTGGCAATGACCATCACGAATGTCATCGTGGGCGTTCTGGTGGCCTACTTTGCCCACAAATGGAAGACTGAGCGGGCGCTGGAATCCCCACAGGCGCTGGTGATGTCCTTCTTTCCCGGCATCACGGTGGTGCTGAACGTGGTGCTGATGATCTCCGCCGAGGACAAGCCCGCCGATTTCCTGATGCTTCTGCTGACGCTGGGCCTGACTGTGGCAGTGCTCATCCATATGGGCATCGTCCAGATGTTCAACGAGCAGATGGCGCAGCAGCAAGCGCTCCACGTTCAGGCAGCGCTGGAGCGGGAGCGCGCCGAGGCATTGATGGACTCTTATACCACCCAGCGCCGCCTGACCCATGAGTTCACCAACCACACCGATGCGCTGGCCCTGCTTTTGCAGCAGGGAGAGTACGAGGAGGCCAAGGCGTATCTTGCAACGGTGACCAAGACCATTGCGGCCAACACCACCATTATGGACACCCACAACCCGCTGCTGGATGCCCTGTTGAGCAAAAAGTATGAGGAAGCCAGCCGCAAGGGAGTCATGCTCTACTTTGACCTGCCGGACCTGCGGGAGATCCCGCTGGACAACACCGATCTTGTGATGGTGGTGTCCAACCTGCTCAACAATGCCATTGATGCCGCTGCAAAAGCCGACCTGCCGGAGGTGTATTTTCGGATGCGCAAAACGGAGGCGGAGCTGCTGGTCTCGGTGCGGAACCGGGTGCAGAAGAACCTCGACCTCCCGGACGGCCAGCTCCCGCGCAGCACCAAAAAGGAGCCGGGGCACGGCATGGGCCTGTGGAACGTGACCGACGTGCTGCGCAAATATCAGGGCGAATACACCATCAGCTGCCGGGAAAAATGGTTCCGGTTCACCTGTTCGGTGCCCGTCCGCAAAATATGACATCCTCCCCCGCAGAATATGACATTTCGGGTGAAATGCCCGGCGGCATTTGGTATAATCTGGCTTAGAACAAGGCAGAACTCCAGAGCCAGTGCATTGCGGCCGAAGCAATTCGGAGGTACTGGCGGGGGAGAGAGCAGAGCCGCAGAGCGTGTGTGCTGTTTTGCAGCCTTGTCTGGTGAAAAGTCCTGACGAAGCTCTTGACGGTGATCGGGGGATTGCTGTTTATAGAGACTCTTTTAAGGGCCGTATCAGTGCGCGTCGTTGTGTGGGAACGGGATGCGCTTTTCGATGCGGCAGCGGAGAGAGCTTCGGATAGGGCTTTTTTAGTTGTAAACAAAGGCGGAACTCTTGCCAAACGGGTTCTGCCTTTTTATAATGGGAATAGAAAACGACCCCGCAGCGGGGCCGGGAAAGAGGGAACGTTTATGAAACTGCCGGAAAAGAAACAGCGCTGGGTCCTGCATGAGGACACTCTGCCGCAGCCCGCAGGCGCGGGCGTCACCCGCCGGGTGCTGGCCTATACAGACGGCCTGATGTGCGTGGAGAACACCTTTGAAAAGGGCGCGGTCGGCGCACTGCACCACCACCCCCACACCCAGATCACCTATGTAGTCTCCGGTGCCTTCGAGTTCACCGTGGACGGTGTGACCCGTACCGTCCACAAGGGCGACACCATCCTCAAGGAGGACGGCGTGGAGCATGGCTGCGTCTGCACCGAAGCGGGCATCCTGTTGGATATCTTCACCCCCATGCGGGAGGATTTCGTGTAACAAAAAGAGCGGACGAGTGCAACGGCTCGTCCGCTCCTTTGCTTGATAGGGATTTATTCCGGCTTGACCTGAAGCTCCTGCTCGCAGTAGATGCAGCGATACTTGCCGTTGGAACTCAGTTCGAAGATCTGGTCGCACTCTTCCTCGATGGAGGAGATGCAGCGGGGGTTCTTGCACCGCACGATGTTGACCAGACGCTTGGGGGGCTGGGGCTTTTCCTTTTTGACCGCCTTGCCGTCCTTGATGATGGTCACGCTGATGTTGGGGTCGAGGTAGGCCAGCACATCGAGGTTCAGCCACGAAGCATCGCCCTCCACCTTGATGATGTCCTTGCGGCCGCCCTCCGCCTTGTGGGAGCGGGCGTTCTGGATCAGCGCCACGCTGGCGGTGCGGTTGCCTTTGATGCCCAGCAGATCCATCAGGCCGACGGCAGTGCCTGCCTTGATGTGATCGATCACGATACCATTCTGGATTTCATCGATGTTCAGCATTTCAGTTGCCCTCCTTGGCCTTGGGATCCTGCAGACCCAGCAGCGTCATGATCAGCGCCATACGGACGTAGACAGCGTTCTGCACTTGTTCAAAATAGGCGGCACGCGGGTCGTCGTCCACATCCAGCGCGATCTCGTTCACGCGGGGCAGGGGATGGAGCACGGCCATGTTCTCTTTGGCCAGCGCCATCTTCTCGCTGGTCAGGATGTAGCTGTTCTTCAGGCGGATGTAGTCTTCCTCGTTGAAGAAGCGCTCCTTCTGCACACGGGTCATGTACAGGATGTCCAGCTCCGGCATGGATTCCTCAAGGCTGCGGGTCTCACGGTACTCGATGCCCTTGGCTTCCAGCACATCCTTGATGATGTAATCGGGCACCCGCAGCTCCTCCGGGCTGATGAGCACGAAGCGGATGTTTTTGCAGCGGGCCATCGTCTTGATGAGAGAGTGGACGGTGCGGCCGAACTTCAGATCGCCGCACAGGCCGATGGTCAGGTTGTCCAGTCGGCCCATCCGGGAGCGGATGGTCATCAGGTCGGTCATGGTCTGGGTGGGGTGCTGATGGCCGCCGTCGCCCGCATTGATGACCGGAATGCGGGAGTAGCGGGAAGCGCGGAGCGGCGCACCTTCCTTGGAGTGGCGCATGGCCACGATGTCGGCGTAGCAGGAGATCACGCGGATGGTGTCGGCGACGCTTTCACCCTTGGAAGCGCTGGAAACGTTCTCGCTCGGAAAACCCAGTACGTGTCCGCCGAGGTTCAGCATGGCCGCCTCGAAGGAGAGGCGGGTGCGGGTGGACGGCTCGTAGAACAGGGTGGCGAGTTTTTTGTGGGCCGCAACGTCCTGATAAGCAGCAGGGTCGGAGCGGATACGGTCAGCTAAGTTCAGCAGGGAGTCGATCTCTTCCGGGCTGAAATCCAAGGGGTCGATCAGATGGCGCATGAATTTTTACCTCCGTCAAAGTAATTTTCGCAGAATGGAAAAATCAAAGAAATTTGTGTAATAACTCAGCGAACGCATGACTGGGTGACACAGCCGATTGAAACAGATCTCGTCGAGCAGCAGCATGGCCTCGCCCGGTGCCAGCCGCATGGCCGCGCGGATGGCCTCGTCGCCGCAGCTGGCCTTCAGGTGGGCGACATTGGACGAGATCTGCTGGCTGCACTCCTGCTCCAAGATATCGAACACGCCGCCGCTCAGGTCGATGCGGGTGTAGTCCCGGCTGCCGAACAGCGCACGGGGCAGATAATCGATGGAGTAGATGACCGGGGTGGTATCGGCGAGAATCCGCTTTTTGATGCAGATCACCTCATCCCCCGGCGCAATGGCCAGATCGCGGGCCAGCTCGGCCCCGGCACGGATGGGATAGATTTGGATGCCATCGGCGTGGGGGTAGCTGCCAAAACTGCGGATCAGCGGGTAATATTCCAGCTTTTGATCCAACCGGCTGCGCAGGTTGAGCACAGTGCGGTTGACCACGGTCCCGATGCCGCGCACCCGCTCGATGTATCCGGCACGCTCCATCTCGCTCAGCGCATCGCGGATGACGGTGCGGCTGACGCCAAGTTGTGCGGCCAGATCGACCTCAGCGGGCAGACGGTCCGCGTCGGCGTAGCATCCGGTACGCAGTTCTTCCAGCAGCGCGGCCACGATGCGGTCACTGATGACCGCACCGCCCAAGCGGATGGAAGACGAAGAGCTGGAATCTTTCATAGGTTGTATCCTCCGGTTCACGGGCGGAGCTGCCGCCCGGACATGCAGAAAACTGCCCTGTGCCCCAAAGTTTCACTGGACAATTTTTCTTGCATTCATTATAACATAAGATAAGATGATTTCAAACGGCAATTATACTGGAATCCGGAAGAAAGTATGATTTTATTTTGGAGGAGATTGAAAATGGAACTTTTGCTGCACAAGGTCTGCGGCCAGCCCGCCGCACTTCCTGTAACCATCCGCCGCTGCGGCCCGGCGGATGCCGATGCCGTTTACGCGCTGCAAAATGAGGTGCGCGCCGCCATGCCGCACCCGGAGCAGTTCGTGCCCGATACGCTGGAGAATATCACGGCTTATCTGACCGGAGATCTCTGCCTCGGCGTGTATGACGGCGCTCGGCTGGGGGCCTATTTCATCCTGCGCTACTGCGGCCAGAATGAGCACAATTACGCGGCGTTTCTGGGCGTCCCGAAGAGCCAGTGGGACCACTGGGCCAACGCCGACAGTGCTATCGTCCACCCGGACTGGCGGGGCAACGGCTTGCAGCGCAAGCTCCTTGAAGCCGCGCTGCCCCTGCTCCGCCCCGGCATCGTGGGCATCGGGGCCACCGTCAGCCCCGAAAACCAGTATAGTTTGAACAATGCCCTCGCCAGCGGTTTCACCATCGCCGCCCGGCGGGAGATGTACGGCGGGTATGACCGGTATCTGCTGAAGAAAATGGTGTAAAAGGGGGCGGCTGAGAAAAACAAAAAAACCACCTGATCTTCATCAGATGGTTTTTGGTTGGGGATGAGAGAATCGAACTCCCACAAGTAGAGTCAGAGTCTACCGCACTACCACTATGCAAATCCCCAAGATCTGCTTTGCTGTTTGGCTTTCGAGCCGCTCAACGTGTGCTATTATACGGGAAAAGGCGGGAGTTGTCAAGCGGTTTTTCAAACTTTTTTGCAGAAATTTGAAAAACCGGCCTGAACTCTGCGCAGCGCAGGGTCCGGACCGGTTTGTATGTTTATGGAGTTTTATTAGGCTGCAGCCCTTTCCGGCTGTTTTACGGTCAGTTTATGCCGCACCACCAACAGGCAGATGAGGTGGACGGAAGCCGTCAGCAACCAACTGATCGGGTAGCTGATGTAAAGGGTCGTGGTGGAACGGAAGAGTTGGAAGATGGTGGCGATCCAGACCAGACGGAGCAAGCAGCTGCCGATGAGGCTGACCACCATGGGCAAGACCGAGTAGCCGCGGCCGCGCAGACAACTGGCCAGCGTGTCCATCACGCCGCAGAGGAAGTAGCTGGTGCAGATGACCCGCATCCGGGCCAGACCGGCGGCGATGACGGTCTCATCGGTGGAATAGAAGTGGAGCAGCCCCTCACCGGCAAAGTAAGCGCCGCCGCCCAGCACCACACCGACCACCACGGCACAGAGCAGACAGTTCCGCATGACGCGGTCAAGGTTGTCGTACCGGCGGGCACCCATGTTCTGACTGGTAAAGGTCACGGCAGCCTGTGCAAAGGCGTTCATGCCGGTGTAGATGAAGCCCTCGATGTTGGAGGCTGCCGAGTTGCCAGCCACCACGATGGAGCCGAAGGAGTTGATGGACGACTGGATGACCACGTTGGAGAGGCTGAACACCGTGCTCTGCAAGCCGGCGGGCAGACCAATCTTCAGGATCTGCAGCAGAGCCCCTTTGTGGAAGCCCAGATGCCGCAGGTCGAGGTGGAGGGCACCTTCCTCCCGGATGAGCAGGATGGTGACCATGACAGCGGAAACAGTCTGACTGATGATGGTCGCCAGCGCGACACCGGCCACGCTCATCTGGAAGGGGATGACGAACACGAGGTTCAGCACCACATTGATGATGCCGGACACGGCCAGACAGTAGAGCGGGCGGCGGGTGTCGCCCACAGCACGCAGCAGCGCCGCGCTGAAGTTGTACAGCATGGTCATGGGCATCCCGATGAAGTAGATCTTCAGGTAGAGGGTCGAAAGGCCAATGACATCTTCCGGGCAGGACATCAGTTCCAGCAGACCGCGTGCCGCAAAGAAGCCTACAAAGGCCAGCAGCACGCCGCTGACGAGACCCAGCGTCACCGACGTCTGAACCGTATTCTGAACGCCGCGTTCATCTTTGGCACCAAAGCAGCGGGCGGCCACGACATTGGCACCCAGCGAAAGGCCGACGAAGAGGTTGACCAGCAGGTTGATGAGCGCACCGTTGGAGCCGACAGCGGCCAGTGCCGTGCTGCCCGCAAACCGCCCGACCACAACGACGTCAGCCGCGTTGAAGAGGAGCTGCAGGATGCTGGACGCTGCCAGCGGCAGGGAAAACAGGATGATCTTTTTCAGCATCGGGCCGGTGGTCAGGTCACCCGTGCGGGGAGATTGTGCCATGGAAAATGCCGCCTCCTTTGATTTTCACGATCCATTCGGATGAGCCGGATCTCACAAGCTGCGCTGCCATTTTTCCGAAGCGGCGCAATTGCTTATTATAGCGCGGTATCGGGTAAAATACAAGTAAAATCAAAACAAAAAGGCCCCGCACGGCGGCAGGACCTGAAAAAAACCGTTAAAGGGTGAGGGTGCGCCAGTGCTCCGGTTTCTCGTAATCGGTGGTCACGCCGTCGTCGGTATACATCCGGTAGGAAGCGTGAGCCCCATCGGGCAGATAGCTCCACAGGTTCAGCTTGGTGTCGTCCAACTGGGCGGTGTTGTCGGCAGGAGAAGCCACCGGCACGAGATGGCCGGGCCGGACAAAGAGCAGCACTTCGTCCAGCCCACAGCGGACGTAGTGATGCCCGGCGGGGAGGATCTCCTCGTCGTGATCGTCTGCTGCCCGCAGACGGAGCAGTTTCATGGATTCGGGCAGGTAGACCATCCGGCCATGGGCGTTCTGGGTGTAGACGGGCGCGGCCATCAGACCTTCACCGAGGAGAAGCTGGTCCTGCACCTCGCGGGCATCGGGGTCGCCGGGGTAGTCAAAGGCCAGCGGCCGGAAGTAGGAGCCGTTTTCCAGCGCCGCCTTCATGAACTCGCTGTAGAGGTAGGGGAGCAGGGCGTAGCGGAGGTGCAGCATCTTGCGGATGGCGGGCAGCTCGTCCTCGAACTGGTAATATTCCTGCGCGCGGGTGCCGGAACTGGAATGGTTGCGCATCAGCGGGGTCAGGATGCCGAACTCCAGCCAGCGCAGGGCAAGGTCGGGCGTGGTGTCGTAGCCGAAGCCGCACAGGTCCGCGCCGGTGTACAGGAAGCCGCACATCTGGACGTTGGGCATCATCTGGATGTTGGCCAGAAGCTGCCCCCACGAGGAATTGTTATCGCCCAGCCAGATGCCGCCATACCGGTGGGAACCGATGAAGCTGGAACGGCTGTAGAGCAGGGTGCGCTTGTCCGGGCGTTCCTTTGCGAGGGCTTCCCCGGCGGCGCGGGTCATGCTGCCGCCGTAGAGGTTGTGGACCCGGTCGTGACGGATGCGCTGGCCGTTTACCTCGTGGTAGAAGCTGGCGTAGTCTTCGGGGCTGTTCATCAGGCCCATGACGCCGCCCACCACCTTCTCGAAGAAATCTTCCTGCTCGATGTTCGGCATCTTGCTCATCTCGGCCATGGAGTCGAAGAAGGCTTTCAGCCGGTCGGGGGAGTAGAAAAGGGCAGGCTCGTTCATATCGTTCCAGAAGCCCTCAATGCCGAGGTCCGTCAGCACTTTGTACCGCCCGCCGAACCACTCCCGCACTTCCGGGCGGAGGAAATCGGCAAAATACGCCTTGCCGGGCCAGACTGCGGCCACAAAGGGGGTGCCGTCGGCCTTTTTGCAGAAGTAATCCTTGGCAAGGCCCTCTTGGCAGGTCTCGTCCTTTTCGTCGATGCGCACGCCCGCGTCAATGATGGGCACCAGACGGATGCCCTCGGCCTTGAGGTCGTCGGCGAGCTGTTTCAGGTCGGGGAAGCGCTCTTTGTTCACGGTAAAATCGGCGTAGTCCTGCATATAGTCGATGTCCATGCAGATCATGTCCAGCGGCAGGTCGTGGGTCTTATACTGCTGTGCCACCGTGCGGATGTCGGCTTCGGTCTTGTAGCCGAAGCGGCTCTGGGCCAGACCAAAGGCCCATTTCGGCGGGATGTAGCTGCGGCCGATGAGGGTGCGGAACTCCCTGCACAGGGCGTTCTCGTCCCCGCCGGAAAGCAGATATAGCTCATAGTCCGGCTCCTCGGTGCGGATGGTCAGGGTGTCGTGCCGGGTGTAGCCGATGTCATAATGGACTTTTCCGGGGAAATCCACAAAGAGGCCAAAGCACTCCGCTCCATTGCGGATCAGCAGAAAATTGTGCGCACCATAGTAGGAAAGCTTGTCCTCGGTGTGGCGGGACTCGTCGGTGTTGTTGGTGACGTAATGCCAGCCGCGCTTGTTCAACCCGCGGGGCATTTCGCCCAAGCCGTAAACGACGCAGTCCTCCTGCATCTTGTACTGCCAGCCGCCGGGCAGGGCGGTCAGAAACGGAACGGGATCCTCACAGAGCGGGAGCGCCTGCACGACGCTCTCGGTGGGAATGGGGTGCCCGAATGAAAAACGCTGGATCACGGTGGAACCCTCCTTCGAAACGCTGCAAAACAAACATTTTAATAGGATGGCTTAATAGTACGGCAGAACCGGCTCCGGAGCAAGGGACAAAACAGGCAGAAAAATAAAACAAAACCGGCGTTGCGCCCCGGTAAGCAAACCCATACTGAAACGAAAGGCGCACGGAAAACCTTGCCGGATGAATTGAAAAATGTCGAAGGGCTTGGTATAATGGATGCGTTCGGAATCGAAATCAATAAAGGGAGGTTTCTCCATGTATCGTAACGGCATCAAGCGGCTGCTGGCCATCCTGCTGTCCCTGTGCGGGATGCTCGTACTTTCGCCGCTGCTGCTCATTCTCTGCATCGCCATCAAGGTGGATTCGCCGGGGCCTATTCTCTTCAAGCAGAAGCGGGTGGGCATCCATAAAAAGCACTTCAACATCCTCAAATTCCGCACCATGCGGATCGATACCCCCCACGATATGCCCACGCATCTGCTCAAGGATCCGGATCAATATATCACGCGGGTGGGGCATTTCCTGCGCAAGACCAGCCTTGACGAGCTGCCCCAGCTCTGGAACATCTTTGTGGGGGATATGGCGGTCATCGGCCCGCGCCCGGCGCTGTGGAACCAGTATGACCTGCTGGCCCAGCGGGACAAATACGGCGCCAATGACGTCCGCCCCGGTCTGACCGGCTGGGCGCAGATCCACGGCCGCGACGAGCTGGAGATCGACGAAAAGGCGAAACTCGACGGCTACTATGTGGAGCATTTGAGCTTCGGGATGGACGTGAAGTGCTTTTTCGGCACCATCGTGGCCGTGCTGGACCACGACGGCGTGGTAGAAGGCGGAACCGGCACCCTCCACGAAGAAGAGAAAAAGAAGAAGTAACCCGTTGAAACCGGTTGATTTATCCCGGAAAACGGCTATAATAAAAAGAGTACACAAGAATACGAAGGAGGATTTCCATGAATCGCACCTACATCCAAGAGGTACAAAAGGAAATTGGCAACACGATCAAAGTCCAAGGCTTTATCGAGAACCTGCGCAACAGCAAGTATATGGCCTTTATCGTGCTGAAGGATATTACCGGCAAGCTGCAGATTACCGTTGAGAAGGAAGACCACCCCGAACTGGTGGATACCATCGACCGGCTGACCCCGGATTCCGTCATCACCGTGACCGGCAAGGTGATGGAGAACGATTACGTCAAGATGGGCGGCATCGAGATGATCCCGGAGTCCATCGAGATCGAGAGCATTGCCGACGCACTGCCCATCGTCCGCAAGGAGATCGCTGCCACCAAGAAGAAGAAGGCCGTCGAGCGCTCCAGCATCGACCAGCGCATCGACTACCGCTGGGTGGATCTGCGCACCGATGAAAATCAACTGATGTTCAAGGCCCAGAGCTGCATGGTCAACGCCATGCGTAAATTCCTGCTGGACGAGAATTTCATCGAGATCCACACCCCCAAGTTGATCGCGGCCGCCAGCGAGAGCGGCTCTGAGGTGTTCAAGGTCGATTATTTTGACCGCAACGCTTATCTGGCCCAGAGTCCCCAGTTCTACAAGCAGATGGCGATGGCTGCCGGCTTTGAGCGCATCTTCGAGACCGGCCCCGTCTTCCGCGCCGAGAAGAGCTACACCAACAAGCACGCTACCGAGTTCTCCGGCTTCGATCTGGAGTTCAGCTACATCACCTCCTTCTATGACGTCATGAAGATGGAAGAGGAGCTGCTGAAGGCCGGTCTGGCCGCCGTGAAGGAAGCTTACGGCGAGCAGATCAAGGAAGCCTTCGGGCAGGAGGTCATTGTCCCGGAGACTCCGTTCCCCGTGGTCAAGCTGGCCGACCTGTACAAGGGTCTGGAAGAGGAGTTCGGCTACACCGTCGATGACTCCGAGAAGGGCGACCTGACCACCGAGGCCGAGCGCCTGAGCTACGAGTGGGTCAAGAAGCACTACAACCACGAGTTCCTGTTCATCACCGATTACTCCGCCGAGAAGCGCGCCTTCTACCACATGCGCGACGAAAACGGCGTGCCGCAGGGCTACGACCTGATCTGGCGCGGTGTTGAGATCACCACCGGCGCCCAGCGTGAGCACCGCTATGAGGTGCTGAAGAAGCAGGCGGAGGAAAAGGGTCTGGCCGAGGACGTCAAGTTCTATCTGGAGTTCTTCCAGTACGGCTGCCCCCCGCACGGCGGCTTCGGCCTTGGCATCGACCGCCTGACCATGCTGCTCTGCGGCCTGCCCATCAAGGAGGCCGAGTTCCTGTTCCGCGGCCCCAACCGTCTGACTCCGTAAGGGGGGAGACGTTTTGTGATGAACGCCGCCGAACATTATAAGACCCGCTATCTGGAACCCAAGGATCTGGATCAGTACAATGCCCTGCTCCGCTACACCTTTCAGGTCACGGAGGAAGAGCTGACCGCGACCGGCTGGAAGGACGATGAGATCAAGCAGTCGAAATTCCCGGTGCTGGAACGCGCCGATGTGCTGGGCTGCTTCGATGGGGACGCCCTCGTTTCCCAGTTCGCAGTCTACCCGCTGAAGATGAACATCTACGATACGGTGTACCATGTCGGATTTGTCACCAGCGTCTGCACCTACCCGGAGTACACCGGGCAGGGCATCATGAAAAAGCTGATGATCCAAGGCCTGACCCAGATGCACGAGGAGGGCAAATCCTTCGCGCTGCTCTACCCATATTCCATCCCGCTGTATCACCATCTGGGGTGGGAGATCGTCTCCAACAAGATCTCGTTCAACATCAAGGATCGGCAGATCCCCACCAAAGTCAAAGCGCCCGGCTACGTCCGCCGCGTTTCGTGGGACAACACCGAGTTCCATGAGCTGCACTCCCATTTCGCTTCCATTACCCACGGGTGCCTGTTCCGCAACAGTCTTGCGTGGGAGGAATACTGGCGCTGGGACGAGGATGACACCAACGTTGCCGTCTACTACAACGTCAAGGATAAGCCCTGCGGCTACATGGTCTATCTCATCAAGAACGACATCATGCACATCAAGGAAATGGTCTACCTGAACCGCGAGGCGCAGAAAGGCCTGTGGGAGTACATCCACGCCCACGATTCCATGATCGACGAGGTGCACGGTAGCACCTACTTCAGCGAACCCATCGCCTTTGAGATGGACGACGGCGACATCAAGGAGAGCATCCGCCCTTATGCCATGGGCCGCATCATCGACGTGGAAGATTTCCTCGCCGATTACCCCTGTGACCCGGACGGCGGCACCCTGACCATCGCGCTGGAGATCGAGGATCAGCTCCTGCCGTGGAACAACCGCACCTTCACGGTGAAGTTTGAAAACGGCAAGTGTGTCCAGACCAACGAACCGGCCGAGTACCGCCTGAAAATGGGCATCGGCACCTTTTCCACCCTGCTTCTGGGATACAAAACGGCAGAACGCCTGTTTGAGCTGGAACGCATCGAGGGCAGGGAGGAGGCTGTGGAACGGCTGGACGATGTTCTCTTCCATAAGATCCCCTACATTTCGGATTACATCTGAGCCTTGAGAGACTGCTGCATCTGCGGCAGTCTCTTTCTGCATCCTTTCAAAACCAAAAGATCCCGCTCCGGGCAGTGTCAAGGCTGCATCCGGGGCGGGATCTTTTCTGGGGGAGATATGCAGGAGAGAAAATGGTTAGAGAATCGTCGGCACCAGCTCGGCCAGTTTTTCGGCCAGCTGGGCGTGTCCCTTGCGGGTCAGGTGCATGAAGTCGATCTGGTTGAACTCGCACCCTTCGGCGTCGAAGAAGTGGACATTGTTGCGCTCCGCGATCATCTTGAACTGGGCCGCGACCCCGCGGGATCTCTCCACACAGCCGTCGCCCATGACCTCATCGTGGAAGCCCTCCTTGATGCGGGGAGGGGCCACGACCAGAATGTTGGGGGTCTTGCCGCCCCAGCAGTCTACGCTCTTGCATTTCTGGATCAGGCGCTCCATGCCTGCGCCGATACAGGCGGCATTGGCTCCGAAACGCTCCTTGACGTCGTTGGTGCCCAGCATGAGGATGAGCAGATCAATGACCTCGTGGCTCTTGAGCAGGGCGTAGCACACGCTCAGGGCGTCCATGGACTCGTGGATGGGGTCCACAAAAACGGTGGTCCGGCCGGACAGACCTTCTTCGGTGACGAGGTACTTGTCACCCAGTGCAGTCTGTAACCGGCAGGTCCAGCGCTCGTTCTCATTGAAGCGGACGCCGCCGTCGGCGTTGTCTTTTGGGTCGGCGCAGTAGCCGTGGGTGTTGGAGTCGCCGAGGCAGAGGATATGAGTTTTCATCGCAAATACACTCCTTTTTCAATCACAGTTCCGGATGGCACTGGCGGAAATAATATACCGCACCGACCATTCCGGCGTCGTTGTGCAGCTGGGCCGCACGGACTTCCAGCCCCTCGGCAAAGGCGGGCATGACCGAGGCCTTCACCTTTGCGGCAATGGGGTCGATGAGCAGCTTTTGCTGGGCAGACACACCGCCGCCGATGAGGATCAACTGCGGGTTGAAGATGTGTACCATGCCCGCAAGGCCCTGCGCGATCTCGTCCGTCCAATGGTCCAGCAGGGCGAGGACTGTTTCATCGCCCGCTTCTGCCGCCGCAAAGATCGCCCGGCCGTCCGTCCAATGGGGGTTCTTTTCCTTGGCGGCGCGAACCAGTGCGGTGGTGGCGGCGTACCGCTCCCAGCAGCCCACGGCCCCGCAGGTGCACGGCACGCCGTCAAGGGCGTGGAGCCGGTAGTGGCCGATCTCGCCGCCAAGGCCGCGGGCACCTTCCAGCAGACGGCCGCCGGTCAGGATGCCGCCGCCGACGCCGGTGCCGAGGGTCACGCCGATGACGTCGGTGTAACCCTTCGCTCCGCCGACCCAGACCTCGCCGAGGCACATGCAGTTGGCATCGTTGGCAACAGTGACGGGCAGACCGAAGAGGGTTTCCAGTTCGGCCTTGATGGGGGAGCCGATGTAATGGGGCACATTGCCGCAGGTCCCGACGACGGTGCCTGCGCGGCTGTCGATCTGGCCGGTGGCGGACACGCCCACGCCGACGAAGGAAGCGGGGGAAAGGCCCTGCGCGTCCACAAAGGTTTTGACCGCTTCGAGCACCGTGGTTAGGATGGGGGTCTCGTAGCCGTCGAAGCTGACGCTCTCCTCGGCTTTGGCCAGCACCGCGCCGGTCTCGTCCACGACGCCCAGCTTGACGGAGGTGCCGCCGATATCAATGGCAAGATATTGTTTCTGGTTCATAAAAAGCGTCTCCGCGTTATTTGTTCATGGCGTTGATGGCACCGGTGAAGCGGGCCGTGATCTCGGCCGGGCGGGTAATGGCACCGCCGACAACGAGGGCAAAAGCACCGGCTTCCAGCGCCTTGACGGCCTGTTCGGGATAGTGGATGTGGCCCTCGGCGATGATTTTGGCCGGGCACTCGGTGGCCAGCTTGTGCACGAAGTCGAAGTCGATGTCGTTGATGCCCTGCGTCTCCGGGGTGTAGCCGCGCATGGTGGTGCCCACGAAATCGGCCCCGGCCTCGGCACAGGCCATGGCGTTTTCGAAGTTGTCGCAGTCGGCCATCAGGAGCTGATCGGGATACTTTGCCTTGATGGCGCGGATAAACTCGGCGGAGGTGGAGCCGTCCGGGCGGAGAGCACCGGTGCCCTGCACGGCGAGGATATCCACACCGCACGCTACCAGCTCGTCCACTTCCTTCATGGTCACGGTGATGTACATGGGGGTGCCGGGGTAATCCTTCTTGATAATGCCGATGACGGGCAGATCGACGACCTCCTTGATCTGGGTGATGTCCCGCACGGTGTTGGCGCGGATGCCCACGGCCCCGCTCATGGCGGCAGCTTTTGCCATCAGGGGCATCACGCCGCCCTCCTTGGTGTACAGGGGTTCGGTCTCCAATGCCTGACAGGAAACAATCAGGCCGCCCTTGATCTGAGCAAACAGTTTTTCCTTATCCATGGTACTTGTCCTCCATTCTGATCTTGACCACAGCTTTGTGTACGTTCTTGCAATCGGGCTGCGCGATGCCGGGGCGGTGCAGCTCGCCGGGGAAGAAGATCACGAACCGCCCGCCGCCCAGCGTGCCGGTCACGGCATCGGGGCTGTCCTTGAAGCCGATATCGGGGGAGTAGGGCTTCACCTCGGTGCCCGGCTGGGTCTCGTAGCCCCAGCCTTCGCCGCCGGTCAAGTCGAGCTGGAGATCAGCATAGAGGCGGTGGTATTCGGGGTGGGAACCCTCCATGGGCTGAAGGTCGGCGTCCATCACGTTGATGAACACATTTTCGCCGTCCACTTCGGTGCGGCCCAGCGGCAGGGTGTTCAGGTCACAGGCCGTCAGAAAGGTGATGGCCGTGTCGAGGTTTTTGTGGAAGCCCTGATATAAGTTCAGGTGCTCCAGAGTATCGCAGATCATAAGGTCCCTCCATCAAAAAAGAGCGCCGACCCTCTCCCCTCAGAAACGAGACGGAAGAGGGGGCGCTTTTTCAGTTACAGATTACAGCTTGGCGATGGCTGCTTCGATCATGGCCTGTGCCTCGGCGACGATGGGCTCATCTTCGGGGACGAGGCCGGGCATCGGCTCGCGGACGCCGCCCAGCTCCAGACCGTACATCCGGCGCAGGATCTCCTTCTGCACCGCGTACAGGTTGCCGTGGGCCTCGCACATCTTGTAGATGATGCGGTCGGCATCGTACTGGATGGCCTGAGCTTCCTTGATCTCGCCCTTGTTGATGTGGTCGTTCATGGCCAGATACAGCTCCGGCATCACGGCGTAGGTGCCGCCGATGCCGCCGTCTGCGCCGATGACGCGGCCGGAAACGAACTGCTCATCGGGGCCGTTGAAGACCACGAAGTTGCCCTCGCCGCGAGCCTTGATGCCGGCGTCCTTGAACATCTGGATGTCCTGCGTGGGCATGGAGCTGTTCTTGACGGCGACGA
>ERZ1034984.1759-NODE-1759-length-19185-cov-16.399582_pt1 | contig 19185 bp, 20 predicted proteins | sample MGYA00520589_ERZ1034984 | MGnify/ENA primary metagenome ERZ1034984 (study PRJEB33766, sample SAMN09781790) | gut metagenome | biome: gut microbiome | host: Homo sapiens | place: Madagascar | study: EMG produced TPA metagenomics assembly of the PRJNA485056 data... | reverse complement strand
GCATCTGCTACGGCAGCCAGCTGATGATGCACATGCTGGGCGGCAAGGTCTGCAAAGCGCCTGAGCGCGAGTACGGTAAAACGCTGGTTGACCTGGACACCGCCAGCCCGCTGTTTGATACGCTCCCCACTCAGAACGTCTGCTGGATGAGCCACAATGACTACATCGAACAGGCTGCCCCCGGCTTTGAGATCGTCGCGCATACCCCCAACTGCCCGGTGGCTGCCGCGCAGGATAAGGCCCGCGGCCTGTATGCGGTGCAGTTCCATCCCGAAGTACTGCACACCGAGAACGGCACGAAAATTCTGCATAACTTCGTCTATAATGTATGCCACTGTGCTGGCGACTGGAAGATGGACTCTTTCGTCGAGAACTCCGTCAAGGCCCTGCGCGAGAAGATCGGCGACGGCAAAGTGCTGTGTGCCCTGTCCGGCGGCGTTGATTCCAGCGTCTGCGCGGCTATGCTGGCAAAGGCCATTGGCAAGCAGCTGACCTGCGTGTTCGTTGACCATGGTCTGCTGCGCAAGAACGAGCGCGAGCAGGTCTGCGAGGTCTTTGGCGAGGGCGGCCAGTTTGACATCAACTTTGTCTGCGTCGACGCCCGCGATCGTTTCTATAAGAAGCTGGCCGGTCAGGATGCCCCCGAGCGCAAGCGCAAGATCATCGGTGAAGAATTCATCCGTGTGTTCGAGGATGAGGCAAAAAAGATCGGTGCTGTGGATTTCCTGGCCCAGGGCACGATTTACCCCGACGTGGTCGAGAGCGGCCTCGGCGGCGAATCTGCCACCATCAAGAGCCACCACAATGTCGGCGGTCTGCCTGACTACGTGGACTTTAAGGAAATCGTAGAGCCCCTGCGCGACCTGTTCAAGGACGAGGTCCGCCAGGCCGGCCGCGAGCTGGGTCTGCCTGAGTACCTGGTCGCCCGCCAGCCGTTCCCCGGCCCGGGACTGGCTATCCGCATCATTGGCGATGTAACTCCGGAGAAGGTCGCCATCGTGCAGGATGCCGACGCCATCTGGCGCGAAGAAGTCGATAAGCTCCCCATGGCCCAGCGCCCGAGTCAGTACTTTGCCGCGCTGACGAATATGCGCAGCGTCGGCGTCATGGGCGACGAGCGCACCTACGATTACGCCATCGCCCTGCGCGCCGTCACGACGACCGATTTCATGACGGCCGAGGTCACGATCCTGCCGACCGAGACCATCACCACCGCCGCCAACCGCATCGTCAACGAAGTCAAGAACATTAACCGCGTTATGTTCGACTACACGACCAAGCCGCCAGCAACGATTGAGTTCGAATAATTTGAAATCGTTGATAATCCTTGCAGTAACGATAAAATTTGAAACATTGATAGTTGTCTGATACTGCTTTGATACTAACTGAAGATTATTCGCACTGAGAGACGCAGAACGCCCTCTGAAAAACGGTAAGTTTTTCAGAGGGCGTTTTTGTCTCTATTTTTCTTTTCGCCACTTTCTGTGGTATGTTTCAGGATAACAGGCATCAGCAGTTGCAGGCCAGTTGAGTCTCCATTCGGTGTATTCTTCTTGTGTAATTTCTCCATTTGCAAGTTGCTCTTTGCGCAACTTCCATTCCCCTAGATAGTCTTCCATACGGTCATAATCATAAATAATAGCGATGCGTTTTTTGGGCTGCTGAGAACCACTGTCATCAAGCACATCGACTAGTCTAATACCGGGATGTTGGTCGTCTTGATCGAAAAGAGTATACATAACATCTTCTGCGCAATACATATCAGGTTCATAAAGAGCATAGAAACTGACATCTAAGACATCCGCAATTTTATGAAGTAAAGCATCTTTAGGCTTACGGGTATTGCTTTCGTATTGTGCGATACGAACATCGGCGCCTCGTTTATTAAATCCAACTGCAACGCCTAACTCCTTTTGAGTCATACCGCGAAAGACTCGCGCTTTCTTTATTCGATCACCAATTGACAACGTTAATAACTCCTTCGTACTGTGAGTGTACAAGCGCAGCATTGCATGAACGACTGCATGAGTATTATACCATTAAACTATTAAAATCGCAACAAAAATTTAACAAAAAAGTTTAGGAAAAATGAGCTTAGATAATTGACTTAACTAGATATGCTTAGTATAATTGAGAAAACGTTAAACATATAAGCTTAGTCAAAAAGAAAAAAGGACTTAACTGGCAAAAGGTCAAGCTTCAAATAGGAAAGGACTATGTGGGGCGACATAGGTGTGAAGCGTCAATCATTCAGCCAGTTGAAATAAATATTTGAATGAGGAACATAAAATGGACAAAAGCATTTTTATCAGAGCGGACGAACTTGCCGCAGAATTGGACGTTTCTAAGGCATTGGCTTATAAGATGATCAACCAGTGGAACGAGGAACTGAAAGCCAAAGGCTATACCACTGTGGGTGGCCGTGTAAGCCGCCAGTACTATTACGAAAAGATTTACGGTGCGGAAAAGGAGAAAGCCGATGCCTGCGTATAAGGATGCCCAAAAGGGTACATGGTATGCAGCCTTTTACTATCAGGATTGGAAAGGCATCAAGAAAAAGAAATTAAAGCGCGGCTTTCCCACAAAGAAAGAAGCCTTGGCGTGGGAACGCACATTTCTTCTTCAGCAGGCTGCTGACTTGACCATGACATTTGAAGCCTTTGTAGAAATCTATATTGTTGACAAGCAGAACCGTCTGCGTGAGAATACATGGTCTACTAAAGAGCATATCATTCGCACTAAGATACTGCCGTACTTCAAAGAAAAACGACTTTGCGATATTAAACCGCAGGATGTCATCGCGTGGCAGAATGAATTGTTAAACTACCGCGGCAAAAACGGAGAACCGTATTCTCCAACGTACTTGAAAACGCTGCACAGTCAATTCAGTGCGATTCTGAACCACGCGGTACGATTCTATGGGCTGAACAAAAATGCAGCAACGACTGCGGGCAATATGGGGTCTTCCAAGCACCAAGAGATGCTGTTCTGGACAAAAGAGGAATACCTCAAATTTGCAGAAGTGATGATGGACAAGCCGTTATCTTACTATGCGTTTGAAATCCTCTACTGGTGCGGTATCCGTGAGGGAGAACTGCTGGCGCTGACACCTGCCGATTTCGATTTGAACAAAGGGCTTCTCTCTATCACAAAATCCTATCAGCGTTTAAATGGCAAAGATGTGATTACAGACCCCAAAACACCGAAAAGCATTCGGGTCGTTCAGATGCCGGATTTTCTGACAGAAGAAATCCGAGATTATCTGAAATCCATCTACAAGGTGAAGCCGACTGACCGAATTTTTGATGTGACGAAGTATTATTTACACCATGAAATGGACAGGGGCGCTAAAAAGGCCGGGGTCAAGCGCATCAGAATCCACGATTTGCGGCATTCTCATGTGTCACTGCTGATCGAGATGGGATTCTCTGCGGTAGCTATTGCGGACCGAGTGGGGCATGAAAGCATTGATATTACCTACAAGTACGCGCACCTATTCCCGTCAAAGCAGCAGGAAATGGCGGCTAAATTGAACATGGAAAGAGGGGAACGGTAATGGAAAAGGCTTTAGATAGGCAAGGACGCTGGCGCAGCAAGACTGTGGCGTTCCGCGTATCGCCGGAGGAAAACAACCAAATCGAAATTAAAGTACGTCTTTCCGGGCTGACAAAGCAGGACTATATCGTTAGTCGGCTGACAGACCGAGAAATCCGGGTGGTTGGAAATCCGAGAGTGTACAAAGCCCTGAAAAATCAGATGGCGGACATTTATGCAGAGTTGCAGCGCCTTACATCGGCGCAGGAAGTCACGCCAGATATGCTGGAAACATTGCAGGTGATCGCAATCACACTGAATGGCATGAAAGAGGGTAGCGAATGACAGAAACAAAGAAAACGACCACACCGGATACATCTGTTGGCGCAGATGCGGTGCAGCCGTTACTAAAAAATAGCACCAATAGTATAACAGACTCTAGCAACAATTGCAATCTGAAAACCATATCCATGACAGAACTGTACGATACAGTATACCCGCCGCGCAGACCTATCGTAGACAATCTGTTGTACAGTGGTACTTATCTATTTGTGGGCGCTCCCAAAATCGGAAAGTCGTTTTTCATGGGGCAGCTTGCGTACACGGTGGCCACAGGACTGCCCTTGTGGGAGTACGAAGTCCACCAAGGAACGGTATTATATTTGGCATTGGAGGACGATTATGCGCGATTGCAGCGGCGGCTCTCCCGAATGTTCGGCGTAGAGGAAACCGACAATTTATACTTTGCAACACAGGCAAAATCCGTTGTCGGTGGTTTGGACGAACAGCTTGAAGAATTTGTCAAGGCTCACCCCACTGTCAGGCTGATTATCATTGACACCTTGCAGAAAGTCCGCGAGGTAAGCGGTGAGTGTTACAGTTATGCCAGCGACTATGAGATTGTGACAAGGCTGAAAAAATTCAGTGATAGTCATGGTATCTGCTTGTTGGTCGTACACCATACGCGGAAGATGGAAGCGGGAGATAGCTTCGATATGATCTCTGGCACGAATGGTCTGCTGGGCGCAGCGGACGGCGCGTTCATCATGCAGAAAAAGCGGCGGACGGACAACATTGCCACACTCGATGTTGTCGGACGCGACCAGCCGGATCAGGAACTGACGCTGGAGTTTGACCGGGAACGGTGCGTGTGGAATTTCCAAGGTGCGGAAACGCAACTCTGGAAACAACCGCCAGACCCAGTGCTGGAAGCTGTTTCAAAGATTTTCCTTTCAGCTGGCTCTGCATGGTGTGGAACACCAACGGAGTTGTTGGCTCTGCTGCCGGACGTGAAAATCCAAGCAAATGTCCTGACTCGAAAGCTGAATGTGAGCGCTGACCGCCTTTATAATGACTATGGAATCCGCTATGAGAGTAAGCGCACACACGATGGACGCACGGTCTGCCTGACATTTGAACAGCCGAAAGCGTGACGATATGTGACGGTCGTGACGATATTTTGGGGCGCAAGCCCGACAGCAAAAATACCGTCACCATCGTCACGACCGACACGGAAGAGGTAGCAAATATTCTTTTTCCAACAAGTAGCCCCGCAGGGCGCAAAGGCGCTTTTGATACGAAGTGTCAAAAGTACTTTTGCGTTACTCTTGGCAAGAGTAACAGAACCGTGCCGGCTTGCGCCGGAGATAAGGAGTGGATTTGAAAAGAACAATCAGCGCAATGGTGGGAAAAGGCTCCCTCAATCATAACAGCCGTGAATTTTACGCATCCAACGTAGACCCTAGCCGCAGCCATCTGAATATAGAGTTTTGCCGCGAGGACATACGAACCGTCTACCATGAACTGTTCGATGATGCACAGGAAAGATTCAACGCAAAACAAACCCGAAACGACCGCCGCATTGAAAATTATTATGGGAAAATTTGTTCCTCAAAACAGGAAAAACCATTCCATGAAATTGTCTTACAGATTGGAAATAAGGACGATACCGGCGTAAATACGGAACTGGCAGAAACAGCCAAACAATGTCTGACAGAATATGCGCAGGGCTTTCAAGCACGCAACCCAACGCTCCGCGTGTTCTGGAGTCATCTGCACATGGACGAAGCAACGCCCCACATACATATAGATTTCGTGCCGTATATCACGGGCAGCAAACGCGGCATGGATACGCGCGTGTCGCTTAAACAGGCGCTTTCGCAACTTGGCTTCAAGGGCGGTACGCGCAGCGCTACCGAGTGGAACCAGTGGGCGCAGAGTGAAAAACAAGTGCTGGCAGAGATTATGTTGGAACACGGTATTGAGTGGGAGCTGCTTGGAACGCACGAGGAACATCTATCCGTTCTGGACTATAAAAAGCAGGAGCGCGCCAAAGAGGTTCGAGCATTGGACACTACCATTGCGGAAAAGCAAACGCAGGTAGACGAAATCGAGCAGACGCTGCAATCGGTGCAGAAACAGGTCATTGACCTTGACAAAATCGAGAATATCAGCGTGAAAAAGGCATTACTAAGCGACAAGGTAACACTGCCCCGCAACGACTTTGAAAATCTGCTGAACGCTGCCAAGCAGTATGTTGTCTACCGCCGTCAAGATGACCGTCTACAAGGGCTTCTGGACGCCGCAAATGGAAAAATCAAGCAGTTGGAAAGCGTTGTTGGCGAACTGAAGCGAAAAGTTTCCGGGTTGGTAGACGAACTTAGCAATATTGAATTTTGGCATAAGCGAGAACTGGACGAAGTTAAATCCGAGAGCAGGGAAGTGCGCCGTGAAAATCTTATGCTGAAGCGTGAGCAAAAAGGCTTAATAAACCTTTTGCAGCGACATGGTATTGAGCCTGCAAAAGAAAGAACCCGCGAACAAGAACATGACGAGAGATAAGAAGTACATTCTTATGTGGAGGATGCTATGAAACAAGAACTGAATTTGCTGGACGGATACACTCCTACAAGCAATTTGCTCAATGATGCAAAGCAGAGATTACTGAGGTATCCCAAAAGGCTGCATGCCGCATTTTCATTTCGACACCAGACACCAGAATAATATAGAAAGTCCTTTGCATTTTATAGTGCAAGGGACTTTTTGTGCATGTGTACAATTCTTGTATGTGATTTTGCACAACGGGATTGCTGTTGATATGGTCAAAACGTACTATTTTGGTTGGATTATTGAATAACGAATACAAACGTATTACAATAGATTCAAGGAGGTGCAAACATGGATAACATCAGGCTGGTAATTCCACCCAAAAAGTATACCGGTGAAACATCCATTGTGTCGATGCGTATCCCGAAAGATATGCTGAAAGATATTGATACAGCTGCAAAGGCGGCCGGGCGCACCCGCAACGAAATATTGCAGATGAGCCTTGAATTTGCGTTGAACCACATGGAAATCTCAAACAAATAAAATTGTAAAGGATGTAAAGCTATGGCAGTTATCAAGTGCAAAATGTGCGGCGGAGACATTGAGTTGTCCCCGGACAAAACCTTTGGTGTCTGCGAATGCTGCGGCAGTACCATGACATTCCCCAAAGTTGACGATGACCAGCGGGCGGCTGCGTTCAACCGCGGCAACTACTTCCGTCGCATTGGTGAGTTTGATAAGGCGTTGGCCGTGTATGAGCGCATTGTGGAGGAGGACAACACCGATGCTGAGGCGCATTGGTGCTGTGCGCTTTGCCGCTACGGTATTGAGTATGTCGAGGATCCGACCTCCCACGAATATCTGCCCACCTGCCACCGCGCCAGCTTTGACAACTTCTTGGAGGATGTGGACTATCAGGCAGCACTGCAATACTCGGACGGCATCACAAAGCGCCAGTATGAGAAGGACGCCGCTAAAATTGCCGAAGTCCAGCACGGCATCCTTGCCACCTGCCAGAATGAACAGCCGTTTGATGTGTTCATCTGCTACAAAGAAAGTGACGAGAACGGCAGCCGCACCAAGGACAGCACTTTGGCACAAGAAATCTACTATCAGTTGACAGACCAAGGGCGGCGTGTATTCTTTGCGCGCATTACGCTGGAGGACAAGGTCGGCACCGAGTATGAGCCGTATATTTTCGCAGCACTGAATTCCGCCAAGGTCATGGTCGTGGTTGGCACAAAGCCGGAATACTTCAACGCGGTCTGGGTCAAAAACGAGTGGAACCGTTTTCTTGCGATGATGAAAAAGGACCGCAGCAAGCTGCTGCTGCCCTGCTACCGCGACATGGATCCCTACGACCTGCCAGAAGCGCTGGCTGTGCTGCAAAGCTATGACATGAGCAAGATTGGATTTGTCCAAGATCTGACCCGTGGCATCAGCAAAGTGTTAGATGCAGGGAAACCAGCTTCTGAACCCAAAGAAACTGTTGTTGTGCAGAACGTTGCCAACACGAATGTGACCGCCCAAATCAAGCGCGGCAATATGGCCCTGGCAGATGGCGAATGGGAACAGGCAAAGACTTTCTTTAATCAAGCGTTGGATATGGATGCGGAGTGTGCCGAGGCTTATTTGGGATTGGCACTGCTGGAAGCGCATTGTGGTAGCTTGGCAGCATTGCAAAAGCAGCAGATGGATAAAATTCAAGCTGTACAGGGCACTTCAATTGCCGTGCCGTTTCAAAATGAATTACAGAATACATTAAATAAAACGGGTGCTGAATATTGCAATAAAGTCCGAGAACTGTGTGATTTGCCGGATATGCTATCCGATATTGAGAAAGTTTTCAGCTATACAAACTTTCAGATGCAATCCGCATTGGAAGAAAAGCAGGAAGCATGGAAAGAAATTCAAAAATATTATACCAATGACCGCAATATGAGCAAGGCACTTCGCTTTGCAAAAGGTGAGACGGCGCAACAGTGCAAGGAATATCTATCCGGCTTGCATAAGGTTGCTGAAGAACTCTTGGAAAACCAGAAACAGCACGAACAGGCCGAGGCGGATGAAAAGAAAAAACTGTTTACCACTTTCCTGTCCTCGGCAACAGAGCGTGCAGATAAAATCTTAGCGGCAAACCGGGAAAAGCTGGAGCAGACTTATCAGTCTGCACAGGAAGAGCAGAGCAAAGCACATACGGTTGAAGATTGGAAAGACGCCGCCCGTCAGTATGCATCGCTTGGCAAGTATAGGGATGCTGCCGATCAATATAAAAAGTGCCAAACGGCGGCACAGGCGATAGAAAATCAGAAGCAAAAGGAGAAAAAGCGCGTACAAACGATTCTGGCTGTTGTAGTGATTCTGGTTTGTGTTGTTTGCGCAGTTGTATTCCTGTTCATCATCCCGCAAAGCAAATACAATAAAGCAGATGCGCTTTATAATGCCGGTGACTATGCCGCAGCACAGACAGCATTTGAAGAACTGAGCCATTATAAAGATGCTGAAGCACGCGCGACAGACTGTGAAAATGCCCGGTTACAGCAGCAGTATGATGAGGCGCAGCAGTTGTATGACAACAAAGAATTTGCGGATGCAGAAAGTGCATTCAGGACACTTGGCGATTACAACGATGCGGCGCAAAAGGCAGTACAGGCTGCGTATTTACAGGTTATTAGTGAAATTCCTGATGCAGAAGATTATAGTGATATGAAATCGAAACTGGCGAATGTGCTAAAAGAAAAGGGGCTGAGTGATGAGGCTCTTACGCTAAATCCTTATTATGTATATTGCGAAGCGCAAGAAGCATTGCAAGCGGGAAATGAGGGCATTGCATACAATCTTTTTAAACAGTGCGAAACGAATGGGACTTTAGATTGCTTTACGCAGGCGAAAAAGTTGGAGGAAAAACTTGAACCCCAATATGCAAAATTGAAAGCAATGGTTTCGGATAATAGTATTAAATATACAGATGTGGAAAAAGCAATAAATGACTTGACGGGTTATAAGAACGCAGACTACTACAAATTTTATATAGAACAGTGTGAGAAACTTGCACAGAGTAACACGTTACAGTCAATTGCGTTTACATATAAGGATTCTGACACATATGCGATTGCAACAATCAATAAATCTGACAGTAACTGGGATTATGTCGAGGTCATTCATTCTGAGAAAAATAATGGTGGAAAACTAGATACTGACCAAGTTTCTCTGAAACTGAGCAACTTTTTTACGAAATATGTTCTTTATACAGAAAATTTCGACCAGATATTTGACGATGACAGAGAAATCTACAAAGCGAGAATGTAACCATGAAAAATGATGCAGTCTATCCACAAATTCTCCTGCTTGGCAACGGTCTTAACCGTGCCTACGACAACGGCTCGTGGAACGATATGCTCCGCGCCATCACACAGCGTGAAGATTTACCCGCCAACCTGAACAGTCCTATGCCTCTGCAAGCAATCCTTGTCAGCAACGACCATCTGTCCAATGCGCTGCACACCCCGAAATTTGCACAGACATGGTACGGCAGTCTGAACAACACGGACCAAAGGGCAATGTATAACAAGCTTCTGAACTTGCCGGTGACGGATATTCTGACAACCAATTACAGCTATGAACTGGAAACCGCTGCCCTTGACTGCAATACTGTTACCGAGAAGAAAATCAAAAAACTGGCACAGCATACGGCACAGGTTTCCCGTTGCGAAAGCCGCGGACGGTTCTTTACTTACAACCAACTGCCAAACGATAAACGCGTCTGGCATATCCACGGCGAAGCCCGCACTCCGGACAGTATGGTGCTGGGACATTACTTTTACGGCAACACGGTGGCGCGTATGAAAGCCTATCTGGACCAGTATGGCGGTCTGTATAGCCATTACCAAAAACATGGGCAGGACAAACCCCTGCGCAGTTGGCTGGATGCGTTTATTATGGGCAATGTCTATGTGCTGGGCTTTGGCTTTGACTTGTCGGAATTTGACCTCTGGTGGCTGCTGAACCGCAAAAAGCTGGAAAAAGCCGACCACGGCAAGGTGTATTTCTACCAGCCGCATACAGCCGCTTTTGATGAAAAGCTGGAACTGCTCAAGATGATGGACGTGGAAATCCTCGACTGCGGCTTTGCCGAAAGTGGCGACAGCCCCTGCGATTACAAGGCGTTTTATAACGCGGTAATCCAAGATATACAAGAAAGAATAACAAAGGACTGATACCATGTCAAAATTTGTAATTGAATGCCCCCACTGCGGCCGCTATGCCGAGGGGCACACGGGCTTTTTTGCCCGCAAGAAAATCGACTGCGCCTGCGGGTATACCATCCATGTGCGCACTGACAAAATGGCAAGCCGCCAATGCCCGCACTGCGGCAACATGGTGCTGTTTGACCAGAGCAAGGGCGAAAGTGCCAAATGTCCGGTCTGCCACGAACCGATCAATACGATGGCAGAGCAGAACCAGATGGTTGACTTCTCCTGCGCCCAATGCGGGGTGCGGCTGCGCACTGCCAAAAGTGCGGCAAGCTACACCTGCCCGGTATGCGATTGTGTGAACGATGTGGCCGAGCAGGTCAAAAAAGAACAAATCAAAAAAGACGGTCTTGCCAGCATCATCAAGTATGAGGGCGACAACGAAACACTGGTCTGGAAACATCCCATCGAGGATTTCAACTACGGCTCCCAGCTGATTGTACATGAAAGTCAGGAAGCAGTTTTCTTCCGCGATGGGCAAGCGCTGGACCTGTTCGGCGCGGGCCGCTACACATTGGAGACCCAGCAGCTGCCCCTGCTGGAAAAAGTTTACAAGCTGCCCACCGACACCGAGGGTACGTTCCATTCGGAGGTGTACTTTATCAACACCGCTACCCAGATGGGTGCAAAATGGGGTACGGACAGCAAAGTGCGCCTGTTTGACCCCGCCAGCGGTCTGCACGTGGAGCTTGGTGCCAGCGGCGAGTTCAGCATCCGCGTAACCGACAGCCGCAAACTGTTGGTAAAGCTGGTCGGCACCAGCGGTGCGCTGACACAGGAACAGCTGCTTGGCACTTCCAACACCAAGGGCTTTTTCCGCGCCATGGTTATGACGCAGGTCAAAAGCTATCTGGCGCAGGCTATCAAAGAAAGCAGCATCAATGTGCTGGAAATCGATGCTGAGCTGCTGCGCCTGTCCGAAGCACTGAAAGAGCGTATCAATACAAGCCTTGCGGACTACGGTCTGACCATGCCGGAGTTTTATGTCAGCCGCGTAGTCACCCCGGACGATGACCCGAACTTCCGCAAGATGAAGGAGCAGTACGCCGAGCAATATCTGCTGGTGCGGCAGGAGAATATCCGTCAAGCCGAAGCCACTGCCGCTGCCGAGCGCAAGGCGGTGGAGGCACAGACCGAGGCGCGGATGAAGATCATTGGCGCGCAGGGCGATGCCGAAGCGCTGCGTATCCAGCGTCAGGCGGAAGCGGATGCCTACCGTATGAAAGCCGAAGCTGAAGCCGCCGAAATGCGTATGAAAGGCTATACCTACCAGCAGGAAACCTCGCGTCAAGTTGGCATGGAAGCGATGAAGAACGGTATTTCCGGTGGTGCTGCCGGTGCGCTGGGCGATGTAGCCGGTATGGGTGTAGCACTTGGCGCTATGGGTGGTGTCATCAACATGACCCGTGATGCGATGAATCCGCTGATGCAGGATACTGCTGCAGCGGGAGCCGCCGCTGTAAGCCCGGATACATGGGATTGCAGCTGCGGTGCCAAGGGTATTGCCGGCAAGTTCTGCCCGGAATGTGGTGCCAAACGCCCGCAGCCTTCGGCAGATACATGGACCTGCCCGGAATGTGGACAGACCGGGCTTACAACAAAATTCTGTCCGGAGTGTGGCACCCCGCGCCCCGCCCCGAAGCTGCCGCTGACATGGGATTGCCCGGCTTGCGGTGCAAAGGGCAACAGCGGAAAGTTTTGCAGTGAGTGCGGCGCCAAGCGCCCCGAACCCGTCCCCGCGGCATGGGACTGCACCTGCGGCGAAAAAGGCATTACGGGCAAGTTCTGCCCCAACTGCGGCAAGAAAAGGGAGTGACCCTTATGAAGCTGAATGAAAAAGAGAAAAAAGGCGTACTTGTGCTGGTGCTGCTTTTTGTGGTGTATACCCTGATTGTGCTGGCTGTTCCGTTTGCAAAGGGCGGTATGTTCTGGCTTACTTATCTGTTTACGGCAGCAGCCTTTGGCGTACAGGCGTATGTGTTCAAGCTGTCGTTTGAGAAAGAAGCAGGGGCAAAAAGCAAGTTTTACGGCTTTCCCATTGCCCGCGTAGGTGTTTTGTACCTTGCTGTGCAACTCGTGCTGGGGCTGGTGTTTATGGCACTGGCTGCGGTGGCTCCTGTCTGGCTGGCGTTAGTGCTGTATCTCGCACTGTTGGTTGCGGCGGCTGTCGGCGTGATTGCCACGGATTCCATCCGTGATGAAGTAGAACGGCAGGACACCCAGCTGAAAAAAGATGTTGCCACGATGCGCGCCTTGCAGTCCAAAGCCGCAGCCCTGCCCGCCCGCTGCGAGGACACAACGGCAAAAGCCACCTTGGAAAAGCTGGCAGAGGAATTTCGCTACAGTGATCCCGTCAGCGCCCCGGCGTTAGCGGATTTGGAAACCGACATGGCTGCCATTATGGAAGAACTGTCCGCCGCTGTGACCGATGGGGATAATGCTGCAGTATTGGCGCTTTGTAAGAAGATTTCAGCAACACTGGCTGAAAGGAACCGGTTGTGCAAGCTGAACAAAAAAGAAAAGTAAGGAGAGCATACAATGAAAAGATTGACATGCGAAATGTGCGGTGGCACAGATTTGATTAAGCAGGACGGCGTCTTTGTCTGCCAAAGCTGTGGGTGCAAGTATTCTGTGGAAGAAGCAAGAAAGCTGATGATTGAAGGCCCGGTCGATGTTTCTGGCAGTACAGTTAAGATTGAGGGGTCGGTCGATGTTTCCGGCAGTGCGGTTAAGATTGACACACAGCAAAAAATTAAAAATTTGTATGAAATTGCACGCCGCGCACGGGATGACAACAATAGCATTGCGGCTGCAGATTACTATGATATGGTTTTGCAGGAAGATCCTTTCAGCTGGGAAGCGTCGTTCTATGCTACTTATTACATGGCTATGAATACAAAAGTGGGTCAGATTGCTGAATCTGCTGCAACGGTACGCAACAGTTATTCCTCTGTGCTGAACTTGATTAAGAAGCACGTGTCGGAAGAGAAACAAGAAGATTGCGTAAAGGAAATGATTGCCCGCGTAAAGATTATTGCGGATATGTTCCTGTATAATGTGCAACAGAACAAAGACAATAAGAATGCCATCGATTGGGCAAGATATACTTTTGAAATGCAGTATACGCTGGGGGATTGCATTATGAAAGTATGGCTAGATCAGGAAAAGATTGGAAATGTTGCTGCAATTGCATGGGAAACGGCAGTTGAAAATAATATGGACTACTATAAAAAGAACTTTGATATAGCTGCTATGGAGGAAGAAGAAATTAATGGATTGTATAGTGTGACCGACTTATATGCGAAAAGAATCAGTGCTATTGACCACGACTATTACCAAAACTATATTAATAGAAAAAAGTTTGAACAACTGGAAAGACAAAGGAAAATAATTGAGGATGAAATAGATTGGAGAACAAATGAAAAATGTCGTTTGGAGAATGAATTAAAGAACGCCGGAATATTCTGTAACAAAGCACTATTAAAAGATAGAATTGCTTTTTTGAAGGCTAAAATTGATGCCCTGTGCAAACAAGTAAGCGAACTGAAGTAAGGCATTGCCCTTTGCAGAAATGGATGTTATTCTATCGGCCACCTTTAAAAGAAAAACAAGGAAATTGTTTGAGATGGCCTTGCAGTTTCTCTGTCTATGCGGTACTATATAAACACAAAGAGGCGTTTTCCCTATGCTGATGATGAAAATTGAAATGAATGCAGACAAGATTCAGGCAGAACAGCGCTATACGATATCTGCCATCAACCGCACTATTGTGTCTGCGTTTGCACAGATGCAACTGCATAAGGTTGAAGACGCCTCCGGCGCTTTGCTTTATCGGGATAGCGGCAACGCCCGCGATTACGGGCGTTTTGGCAGGGTTGTCAACACACTGAAAAAGCAACCGTGGTTTATGGAGAATGTGTCGGTATGGCGTTTGTATGACAGCGAGGATTCCGATAATCTGAACGATTGCAGCGGGGAAGATTTGCTGCTGCATTATCGCCGTAAGCAACAAGTAGGTGGCTGATGTGGAGCAACGCTATCTGAAAGAAATCAATTTCGATTTGAATATTGAGCCCACCTTGCATGACCCAATTGAGTGATACTATTTTGATACTAAAAAATCAGCAAAAATGGGACACGCCATGAATCTAGGAAAGTAGTAATGAAAACGTCCATGAAAAACTAAACATATATGTTTAGTAAAAATCAAAACTTACCGAGTTTGAATAATCGCGAAAGCTAAATAAGACCCGCGTATTATACGAAACATCGTATAATACGCGGGTCTTTTCTTTTTACTGACTCCGTTTTGACTCCCGTTTTCCAATATTGAGTTAATTGTCTTTTTTTCAGCAGGTCGGAAATGCGAACTTTTACTAGCTTTTCCCTATGGATTTAATCGAAAAAGTAATCTTTAAGCATCTTTGCAAATTTGGATTCTTTAGACAGCTTCTCATGAATTTGCTCGTCTTCTTGTTCCCATTGATCCAAGATGGGATTGTCAATAGACTCATCCAGCAAATACGTGTTGGTTTGCACTTGAATTTCAAGCTTGGCTAAGCTATCAGCAATGTCGTCTAAATGTGCCTTGATCGATTCGTCGTGACTATCCTCATAAAGCTGTTTAACTTCTTTATAAATATACTCGCCTTTCTCCCATGCTGTTAGCGAACCGCTAATGTATTCTGGCAGCTGGATTTCTATTTTTTCTCCCGGAATGTCTTTTATGTCAAGAGAATCCTTTATGGAAAGTGTAAGAAGGTGCGCAATCATAGGACTGATAGTGATTCTCAAGCTGTCTCTATCAATTCTCTTGGTGTCCGGATTACGAGAGCCATCGAACCTTATTAGATTTTTTTGCTTTAATTGCATAAGAAAGCCTATGAAGTCTCCCTGTGTGACAAGATCCAAATTGGCACTTTCCAATCCAGCAAGCGCAGTATATCCAACACATAGAGCGCGACAAAGTCGTTTAATCTGCTCGGGTTGCGGAACAATCTTGTTCGTTTCATATTTTCGAATTGTTACAGGGTGTATACCAGTCGCCTCCGCAAGGTCATTTTGGGTCATATGAATTCGCTTGCGGCAGTACTTTATTCGTTCTCCTATAGTCATAAGGCATCCCCCTTGCAGAACTTTAATTCATTATATCATATTTAACACAACAAATCTATTATAAAATGCAATTATACTATTGACAGTAGCGTGCTGGCTACATATAATAGAAATGTAGCCAGCATGCTACAATTATATAAATTTAGTAAGGAGCTAACACTATGGAAAATGAGAACAGGTTTTACCTTACCGCAATTGAACTCTCCGACCTTATGGGGATTTCCATCGGTCACGCCTACAAGCTGATCCGCGACATGAACGCCGAACTTGCCAAAGAGGGTTACATTGTGGTTGCAGGCAAAGTGCCGAAGCGCTATGTGGAAAAGCGCTGCTATGGCTATACGCCGCAGTGAGGTGGTTCTGTGATTGCAAGGAAGAATCCATCGACAGGGAAGTGGGATGCCCAATACAGCTACACAGATTGGCAGGGAAAACGCAAAAAGACGACGAAGAGGGGATTCCGTACCAAGCGTGAAGCAGTGGAATGGTACGATCACTTCAGGGCAACGCAAGGTGCCGACTTCAATATGGTCTTTAAGGACTTTATCGAAATCTATATGGAAGATCAAAGCCACCGCCTACGGCAACATACAATGATGAACAAGCGTTTCCTTTTTGATAAGCATATCATACCGTACTTTGGAAACAAAAAGGTCAACGCCATCAAAGCACCGGATATAAGGGCTTGGCAAAATAAGCTGATGGCAACAGGCTTGAAGCCAACCTACTTAAAAACCATCAATAACCAGCTAAACGCCGTCTTCAATTATGCAGTGAAGTATTATGACCTAAAAGAAAATCCCTGCCGAAAAGCAGGGAGCATGGGCAAGAGTAAGGCTGAGGAGATGCACATCTGGACAAGGGAAGAATTTACGCAGTTCCTGAATGCCATCATCGACAAAAAGCCCTCTTACATTGCATTTGAAGTACTGTTCTGGACCGGGCTGCGGCTTGGTGAACTGCTGGCCATGACACCTGCTGATATTGATTTTGATAAGCGTACACTTCGCGTCAATAAATCGTATCAGCGGCTGAAAGGCGAAGATGTTGTAACGCCGCCTAAAACGCCGAAAAGTATTCGAACAATTTCGATTCCGAAATTTCTTGCAGCGGATTTGATGGACTACATCAACAGCAACTATGGTATGGAAGAATCAGACAGGCTTTTCCCTTACACGAAATATTTTTTTGAGCATGAGCTGAAGCGCGGTATCAAGCTGACCGGGCTGCACAAAATCCGCGTACATGATACCCGGCACAGCCACGCTGCCCATCTGATTCACATGGGTGCAAGCCCCCTGCAAATTCGTGATAGGCTCGGCCACGAGGACATTAAGACGACGCTGAACACCTACGGTCATCTTTATCCCAACACAGACCAGAAGATGGCTGAACAGCTTGAAAGCGAATACAGGGAGGAAATGCGGTGAGTGGATTAGACAAAAATCGCCAGCGCAACTGCACAGTTTGCTTCCGGGCAACGCCACAAGAAGTACAAATGCTGGAAGCGCGGGTCAAGGCAAGTGGAATGCCAAAAGGCAAATATATTCTTGAATCGGTGCTGCATCAAAAAATCAGCATTGCCGTGGGAAAATACCAGAGCGACCGCATGAGCCTTGAATTACAAAAACTGCGCATGGCGCTGGAAAGCACAGATGGCGCGGAACAGCAAGAAGTGCTGACGGAATGTAAGAGTTTGTTGGAGCAGCTGATTGAAATCAGCAGGAAACCTGCCGACACAGAATTGGAAATGGAACGATAATGGCTATAAGAAGAAAAAGAGCCCCTGCATCGGCAAATGCAAGGACTCTAAGCTGTGGTAAAAGGGCGAACCCTAACCAACGCTATTTTACCACAGCCCACTTCTTCTTACAATAGAAAGATTGGTGAAATGAGTAAGAATACCGATGTAAAGCTGATTTCAATGGATACAATTCCTATTGAAGAAGTGACATGGCTGCTAAAGCCGTTCATACCTTATGGAAAAATCACAATTATCCAAGGCGACCCCGGCGAGGGTAAAACCACGCTGGTACTGCAAATCATCGCAGCACTGACTACCGGCAGACCGATTTGGGATGGCTTGCCGGAGACGGAACGGATCCATGTGATTTACCAGACTGCAGAGGACGGCTTGTCCGATACGATCAAACCGCGTCTTGTAGCTGCCGGGGCAGATTGTGCAAGGGTGCTTGTGATTGACGACTCCGAAAAGGCACTGACGCTGGACGATGACCGGTTGGAACAGGCGTTAGAGCAAACCGGCGCACGGCTTGTGGTGCTTGACCCGATTCAAGGTTATATAGGTTCCGGCGTAGATATGCATCGAGCTAACGAAATCAGACCGCTGATGCACAGGCTCGCAAAGCTGGCCGAAAAGTATAGCTGCTCTGTCATCTTGATTGGACACATGAATAAGAACAGCGGCGACAAGTCCAGCTATCGGGGACTTGGCTCTATTGATTTTCAGGCGGCGGCAAGAAGCGTACTGGTAGTTGGGCGTATCAAAGATGATCCTACGCTACGAGTCGTATGCCCAACGAAAAGTTCTTTGGCACCGGAGGGTAAGGCAGTTGCCTTTCGCCTTGATCCTGAACAGGGCTTTCAGTGGGTGGGGCAGTATGATATCAGCGCCGACGAACTTCTCTTCGGCAGCAGCCGGAGACATAAGATGCGGGCGGCGCAGGACTTTCTGAAAGAGATTCTGACAGATGGTGCAGTACCGCAAACCGAGATAGAAACCGCTGCCGAAAAAGCAGGGATTAAGCCGAAAACATTGCGCAATGCTCGCTATGAGTTGGGTGTTGTTTCCAGCAAGGTCGGCAGACAATGGGTGTGGGCGCTGCCCGAAGAATAATTCAAGAAGGCAAGATGCCCTATTCCTTAGGAAATGGTCATCTTGCCTTCTTGAAAATGAAAGTTGTTTTTTCCAACAGGTAGCCCCGCAGGGCGCAAAGGCGCTTTTGATACGAAGTGTCAAAAGTGCTTTTGCGTTACTCTTGGCAAGAGTAACAGAACCGTGCCGGCTTGCGCCGGAGATAAGGAGTGGATTTGAAAAGAACAATCAGCGCAATGGTGGGAAAAGGCTCCCTCAATCATAACAGCCGTGAATTTTACGCATCCAACGTAGACCCCAACCGCAGCCATCTGAATATAGAGTTTTGCCGCGAGGATATACGAAACGTCTACCATGAACTGTTCGATGAAGCACAGGAAAGATTCAATGGTAAACAGACCCGAAATGACCGTAGGATTGAGGATTACTACGAGAAAATTTGTTCCTCAAAACAGGAAAAGCCTTTCCATGAAATTGTCTTACAGATTGGAAATAAGGACGATACAGGCATCCATACGGAACTGGCAGAAACGGCTAAACAGTGCTTGATTGAATATGCGAACAGATTTCAAGCACGCAACCCAACGCTCCGCGTGTTCTGGAGTCATCTGCACATGGACG
>ERZ1034984.1758-NODE-1758-length-19207-cov-12.071063_pt1 | contig 19207 bp, 18 predicted proteins | sample MGYA00520589_ERZ1034984 | MGnify/ENA primary metagenome ERZ1034984 (study PRJEB33766, sample SAMN09781790) | gut metagenome | biome: gut microbiome | host: Homo sapiens | place: Madagascar | study: EMG produced TPA metagenomics assembly of the PRJNA485056 data... | reverse complement strand
CGGCGCTTTTTCTTTTGCGCGGGGGGGCCGCGGCCCGGGGGGACCCGGGGCTGCGGCCCCCCCTTCTTTTTGCCGTGGCAAAGCCGCGGGCGCACCTCGGCACTCCAGGCGGGCTTCCTGCAGCCGGGACGAGTTCTTTCTTTTGTTGCGCGCTGAATCTTCTCTTTTATTTTACCTGCGATAAGCCGTTTGCTTTCTGCTTGATAACCTTTTCGCCTCTTTCACCTGCGTGAAATTTTTGTTTGAATCGCTGATTTAAGGCTTGCTTGCTAATCTTTTCTTGAAGGTTTCGGCATATTGCGCTAGGATAAGCCCTGTTTGATGCTCTTTTGCGTCGTGATTCTTTTTGTGATTGATTGTTACTCTCTTTTTCTTCGGTGATTATTGTGCGCTCAGCACATTCTCATATCTTGTTACCCTATTTGAGGAGGACCCGTGAAGTTCTTTCTTGACACCGCAGACCTTGCGGAAATCGAGGAGGCTGCAAGCTGGGGCGCCCTTGCCGGCGTCACGACGAACCCGTCGCTTTATGCACGCATTGGTGGGAAGCTTGACGACTTCCACAACCACATCAAGCGCATTTGCGACATCGTTGGCCCGGATTGCCCTGTCTCGGCTGAATCTGTTGCCATGAATCGCGACGAGATCATCGCTGATGGTCGTGAGCTTGCCGCAATCGCGCCGAACGTCGTCGTGAAGGTTCCCACTATGGTCGAGGGTCTTGCTGCAACCCACACCCTTGCGGCCGAGGGCATTCCCGTCAACATGACGCTTTGCTTCAGCGTCCCGCAGGCACTTTTGGCTGCTCGTGCCGGCGCTCGCTACATCAGTCCGTTCATCGGCCGATTCGACGATATCTCTGAAGACGGTCTTGAGCAGGTTGCTAATATTGTGACGGCAATCAACAACTACGATTTCACTGCCAACACGGTCAATGGCGAGCAGGTTGAGATCATTGCTGCTTCGATTCGCTCTGCGAATCATGTTACGCAGGCTGCTCTTATGGGCGCCGACATCGCGACCGTTCCCTTCGGCGTTCTGAAGAAGATGGTGCAGCACCCTTTGACCGATCGTGGTCTCGATTCCTTCCTCAAGGACTGGGAGAAAGTGCAGCAGGCATAAATTATGAGCGATAACGAAGTGGCGGAGACCAAAGCAGCTGAAGCTTCCGAAGCCCCGAAGAAGGCTGCTGATAATACGACCTCCGCTTCCCCCGTGAAGCGTGGCCCTGGTCGCCCGCGGAAGGTGAAGACTGAAGCTGCCGAGGCACCTGCGGAAGCCAAACCGAAGCGCGGCCCTGGGCGTCCTCGCAAAACGCCCGTTGTCTCTGAGGCTGCCGAGTCAGCTTCAACCCCGGCGCCTGCTAAGGCTGCCAAGGCTGCGGCTCAATCGGCTTCCGAGGCCCCTGCGGAAGAGAAACCCAAGCGCCGACCTGGTCGTCCGCGAAAGAACCCTGTTCCCGTTGATGCGGAAGGCTCATCCAAGGGAGCGCCTGTGCGGGCGGCTGAAACCAAGGCGGGGGAGGCTTCTGCTGACGGCGAATCGAAAGCGGCCAAGCCCGCTGCACGTAAGACGACGTCTCGCAGGAGCGCTGAGCGCGCATCGGATGCGGATGCTTCTGAAGCTCGCACTGGGGAGGCTAGCAAGTCTGACGACCGAAATAACGATCAGGTTCCAGAGGCGTCCTCTTCCAATGCTTCTCATAAAGATTCGTCATCTCCGTCGAAGACCACCGTTCACGTGCGTCGCTCTCGCGGGGAGCAGAATTCCTCAAACGAGCAGAAGCAATCCGGAAAGAATCATTCCGGTTACAACAAAGACCGCAACAACAATCAGAAGCAGTACCAGCAAAAGCACGGCAACGACCGCAAGCAGCGCCGTGGCCGCAACCAGCAGAACCGCGAGATCACTCCGAGCGTGAACCGCGAGGAACTTGCCGCGCTCAAGGTCGCTGAGTTGAGGGCGAAGGCCGCCGAGCTCGAACTGGACGTGACGGGCCTTAAGAAGGCGGAGCTCGTCGATGCAGTGTATGAGGCGAGCGTGAAAGCCGAAGGATTCATCGAGGTCTCCGGCATTCTCGACATCATGCCCGATGGGTATGGTTTTCTGCGCACGCAGGGATACCTTCCCAGCGAGACGGATGCCTACGTGGGTCTTTCCATGATTCGTCGCAACGGTTTGCGCAAGGGCGACATGATATGCGGCCAGACGCGCCCTGCGCGCGAGAACGAGAAGTTCGCTGCGATTCAGAAGCTTATCTCGATTAACGGGAAGGCTCCCGAAGAGGGGTCAAAGCGTCCTAAGTTCTCTGACTTGACTCCCGTTTATCCTGATGAGCGCCTGATTATGGAGCACGGCAAGAGCACGATCACCGCCCGCGTGATCGATCTTGCGGCGCCGATCGGCAAAGGCCAGCGCGGTCTTATCGTGTCGCCTCCGAAGGCGGGCAAGACGACCATCCTGAAGGATATCGCGGCCTCCATCACGGCGAATAACCCTGAGGTTCACCTCATGTGCCTGCTCGTCGACGAGCGCCCCGAAGAGGTTACCGATATGGAGCGCTCGGTTCGCGGCGAGGTGGTTTCCTCGACCTTCGACATGCCGTGCGAGAATCATATCGCCGTGTCGGAGCTCGTTATCGAGCGTGCGAAGCGTCTGGTGGAAATGGGTGAAGATGTCGTTATCCTGCTCGACTCCATCACGCGACTTGCCCGTGCGTACAACCTTGCGCAGCCCGCTTCCGGGCGCATCCTCTCGGGTGGCGTCGATTCGACGGCGCTCTATCCGCCCAAACGCTTCTTGGGCGCGGCGCGCAATATCGAAGGCGGCGGCAGCTTGACCATCCTCGCCTCTGCTCTCATCGATACCGGATCGAAGATGGACGAGGTCATTTTCGAGGAGTTCAAGGGAACGGGCAATATGGAGCTCAAGCTCGACCGCAACCTCGCCGATCGCAGGATTTTCCCGGCGATCGATCCAGTAACGAGCGGCACCCGCAAGGAAGATTTGCTGCTTGATCCGCAAGAAGCCCCGCTCATTTGGGCAGTTCGTCGTATCCTCTCGAATATGAACAATACTGAACGAGCGATGGATATGCTGATCAAGTCCCTTAAGCGCACCGAGACGAACCAAGAGTTCCTCTTGCGTACGGCGAAAAAGGCGCAATCTGCTCATGGGAAGGTCGAAGACGGCTTCGAGCTGTAGCGCGATTGTCTGCGGCACCCCTAGATTTCGCGAAGCGCCGAGGATTTTGCTTTATCGGTAGACGCGCCGGGCATGTTCGTCCGGCGCGTTTTTTCATAAGGTAGTATGGAGTCAGGACGATTAGGAGGGAAGATGGACAACCAGCCTGAAAACTCTCGAGCGAGCGGCGTTTCCAACAATGCCAATGCTCCTTACGGCGCCTATCAGCCGCAACCTGGCAACCAGGCCTATTGGCAGCAGCCGTCGTACGCGCCGCCGTACGCTGCGCCGGCGCAACCGCAGAAGAAAAGCCGCGGTTGGATCGTTGCGCTTGTTGCAGTGGTGCTGCTGTTCGCCTTTCTGTTCACGGCTCTTGCTTCGTGCACGAGCGTGATGACGGGGGCGAGCTCCTCGATGTTCGGGGCGGGTTCGCAAAGTGCGGTCGATTCGCTTTCCGAGGATGCCGTCGGCGTGATCACCATCGACGGGACGATCGACTACGACGGTTCCACGGCAAGCCCCGAGGGATTGAAAGCTCAGCTCGATCGCGCTGAGAACAGCCCTCACATCAAGGCGGTCGTCCTGCGCGTCAACTCGGGCGGTGGCACGGCGACTGCGGGCGAGGAGATGGCCAGCTATGTCAACGACTTTTCGAAGCCGGTTGTGGTCTCGAGCGCTTCGGTGAACGCTTCCGCAGCCTACGAGATCTCGTCCCAGGCCGACTACATCTTCACCGCGAAGACCACAGCAATTGGTGCAATCGGAACCGCCATGCAGGTGACTGACCTTTCGGGTCTGCTCGACAAGCTCGGTATCTCGGTTGAGAATATCACTTCTGCCGAAAGCAAGGATTCGAGCTATGGGACCCGCCCGCTCACCGAAGAGGAACGCGCGTACTACCAGGCCATGGTCGACACTGTTAACGAGACGTTTATGGAGACCGTCGCGTCGGGTCGCTCGCTTCCGATCGAGCGTGTTCGCGAGCTTGCCACAGGCCTCACCTATACTGGCATCGACGCGATTCAAAACGGCCTTGCTGACGAGATCGGCACAAGGGAAGATGCCATCGCGAAGGCGGCAGAGCTTGCCGGCATGCGCACCTATGCGGTGGTGAGCCTCGAGCCCGAGTCCGACGATTTGTCTGATCTCGTCGGATTGCTTTCGAGCAGCAAGATGTCGAACGAAGATTTGATTGAAAGATTGAAGGAGCTTAACGGCAATGGCTCACAGCACTAACGAGAACCCGGTGGAATGGCCTGCACGAGCGGTCGTCACCGCAGGCATGCCATACGGCAACAAGCCGCTGCATTTCGGGCACGTCGGAGGCGTGTTCGTCCCGGCAGACGCGTTCGCGCGCTTCTTGCGGGACCGCATCGGCAAGGATAACGTCCGATTCGTCTCGGGAACCGACTGCTTCGGCTCCCCGATCAACGAGGGCTATCGAAAGCTCGTCGAGGCGGGGGAGTTCGACGGGAGCATCTCCGACTACGTGATGCGCAACCACGAGCGTCAGGCGAACACGCTGCGCTCGTACGGTATTAGCCTCTCGATTTACGATGGCTCGGGAATCGGCCACGCTGGCGAGGTCCATCAGCATGTCTCCGAGGCATTCATCGAGAAGCTCCACGAGAACGGTTTCCTCCGCAAGGAATCGACGCTTCAGTTCTACGACACCGAGGCGCAGACGTTTCTGAACGGTCGCCAGGTGGTGGGGCGCTGCCCAGTCCAGGGGTGCAAGTCTGAGCACGCTTACGCGGACGAGTGCGATTTGGGCCATCAGTACGACCCGGTCGACCTCATCGCGCCGAAGTCGTCGGTCACGGGAACCGTGCCCGAGATGCGCCCCGTCGAGAACTGGTATTTCGACCTGCCCGCCTTCTCCGAGTTTCTGAAAAAGCACGTCGAGGCGCTCAAGGCCGATCCTACGATCCGCGATGTCGTCCCGCAGACGATCGAGGAGTTCCTCGCGCCGCCGGTTGTCTACGTGAAGAACGAGGCCGAGGAGGCATATCGGGCGATTGCGGCCGACCTGCCGAAGCACGTCTTTCGTCCGGCGGAGAAGGGCAAGCAGAGCTTCGAGCTCGAGTTCTCGTCTATCGAGGACAGAGATGCGGCGCGTCCGCTGCTTGCGCAAGCGAACATCCGCTTCCGCACAGGAAAGACGCTCGTTCCGTTCCGCATCACCGGTAACATCGAGTGGGGCGTGAAGGCGCCGGTCGTCGAGGGCGTCGAGGGGCTTACCGTGTGGTGCTGGCCGGAATCGCTGTGGGCGCCGATTTCGTTCACCATGGCGGTAAACGACGAGCTCGGCTTTCCGCGCTCGAGCTGGCAGGAGTGGTGGTGCTCAGATGATGCGGAGGTGTTCCAATTCATCGGACAGGACAACCTCTACTTCTACGGTGTCGCTCAACCGGCGATGTGGGAGGCGCTCAAGCCCGGGAACTTCTTCGGGGGCAAAGAATCACCTGCGCTGCGCCAGACGACGCTCATTGCAAATCACCACCTGCTGCTCGGCAATAAGAAGGCGTCGTCGTCGGGTGCCGTGAAGCCGCCTTCGGCTGATGAGCTGCTCGATTACTACACTCCCGAGCAGCTGCGCGCGCATTTCCTCGCGCTCGGGCTTGATCAGAAGTCGGTTGGGTTCAAGCCCAAACCGTTCGACCCCGACGAGTCGAAGCGCACCGATCCGCGCGTGGCCGACCCGGCGCTCAAAGAGGGAACGCTTCTCACCAACGTGTTCAACCGATTGGCGCGCAGTTGCTTCTATGAGGCGCAGAAAAACTTCGAAGGTATGATGCCGCTTTGCTCGATTAGCGAGGAGGTCGTTGTGCGCGCGCAGAAGGCGCTGCATACCTATGACGGGCTCATGCGCAAGGTCGAGCTGCATACGGTGATGTCGCTTATGGACGAGTTCATCCGCTATTCGAACAAGTATTGGACTGACGGCATCAGAGAGGCTGAGCTTTCCGGTGATGCCGACGCGCGTCGGCAGGTGCTCGCGGACTCGTTCTATCTCCTGCGCGTCTGCACGCTGCTCATGCACCCGATCGTTCCGTTCGGCTGCGAGAAGATCTGCATGCAGATGAACTTCGACGCCGATGAGTTTTTCAGCTGGAACTACGACTTCGAGGGAATGGGCGAGCTGTGCGGCGCCGCCGAGCTCGACGAGGGGGCACATCGCGTCCGCGAGCTTCCGCCGCGTTTTGATTTCTTCGAGAAGCACAAAAGCCAGATCAAGAAGAAGTAGCAGGTGTCTGCGCGATTGTGGCCGTGTGTTTTGATGCGGGTGGGAAAGCGTGCCTTTCCGCCCGCATTTTCTTTTGAGCTGGGCATTCTGCGGCAATTGCAACTAAGCGCAGCATCTTCTGTTTCTTCTGTTCAGCCGTCCCGTTTCTCCCGCTTCTCTCCCTCTTCCTCGAAAAGAAAACTTCTATTAGCTCTTGCAGACGCATATGGAAGAGCGTTATAATTCAACGGTTTCTATATTACACATGCTTGCGCGACCCACGCCGCCAGTGGCCAACCGGAAAAGGCTGCGGTAGTTGGGGATGACCGCAGGCAGAGGATTAACGAATGGAGAAGAACATGACGAAAGTCAGCATTCAGTCGCTGCTCGATGCAGGCGCGCACTTCGGTCATCAGACCCGCCGCTGGAACCCCAAGATGAAGCCGTACATCTTCGGCCATCGCGGTGACATCTACATCATCGACCTCAAGCAGACCCTCATCGGCCTCGATCAGGCCTACACCTTCGCTTCCGAAACCGCCAAGAAGGGCGGCACCGTGCTGTTCGTCGGCACCAAGAAGCAGGCTCAGGAGCCCATCGCCGATGCTGCGAATCGCTGCGGCATGCCGTATGTGAACGCTCGTTGGCTCGGCGGCATGCTCACCAACTTCCAGACCATCCGCTCCCGCGTTGCCCGCATGGAGGAGCTCGAGGCCATGGACACCGACGGCCGCATGGCATCGCTTCCCAAGAAGGAGCAGATCCTGCTGCACAAGGAGCTCGCTAAGCTGCAGGCCAACCTCAACGGCATCCGCAACATGAAGCGCACGCCCGACGCCGTCTTCGTGATCGACACCAACCGTGAGGGCATCGCCATCCACGAGTGCAAGCGTCTCGGCATCCCCGTCATCGGCACGCTTGACACCAACTGCGACCCGGACGACGTCGAGTTCGGCATCCCGGCTAACGACGACGCCATCCGCTCCGTGCGCCTGCTCGCCGACTTCGTGGCTGACGCCGTCATCGCCGGTACGGGTGCTCCCGTGACCGCTGCCGAGATGGAGGCCGCTCCTGCCGAGGCTGCTCCCGCTGAGGAAGCTCCTGCTGCTGAATAGCACGAACGTTTAGCTCCAGCCGCGCGCTCGATAGAGGGCGCGCGGTCTTTTCATTCATCTTTCACTTGAGAGAAAGGAACATCCGTGGCTGCAATTACCGCTGCAATGGTCAAAGAGCTCCGCGAAATGACCGACGCCGGCATGATGGAGTGCAAGAAGGCGCTCGTCGAGGCCGATGGCGATATGGACAAGGCCGTTGACGTTCTTCGTACCCGTGGTCTGGCCGCTGCCGCCAAGAAGGTCGGCCGTGCCACCAACGAGGGCACCGTTATGGCCATCGTTTCCGACGACGCGACCAAGGGCGCTGTCGTCGAGCTCAACTGCGAGACCGACTTCGTCGGCATGAACGAGAAGTTCAAGGGCTACGCTGAGAAGATCGCCCGTGCCGCTATGGCTGCCAACGTCGAGGACGTTGAGGCTCTGAAGGCTGTCGACGCCGAGGGCGAGACCGTCGAGGACGTGCTCACCGATGCCATCCACACGCTCGGCGAGAACATGAACCTCGCTCGCGCTGCTGTCGTCGAGGCTGGCGGCGTCGCTTCCTACATTCATGGTGGCGGCAAGATCGGCGTCCTCGTGACGTTCGACGTCGAGGGCATCGATCCCGCTTCCGACGAGTTCCAGCACTGCGGCCGCGACGTCGCTATGCAGGTTGCTGCCGCTTCCCCGGTTTCCGCAACCCGTGAGTCCGTCCCTGCCGAGGTCGTCGCGCACGAGATGGAGATCTACAAGGCTCAGGCTGCTGAGTCCGGCAAGCCCGAGAACATCCAGGAGAAGATCGCCACTGGCCGTCTCGAGAAGTTCTACAAGGAGAGCTGCCTCACCGAGCAGGCTTTCGTCAAGAACCCGGACCAGAGCGTCACCGACTACGTCAACGAGGTCGCCAAGAAGCTCGGCGGCACCATCAAGGTGACCGGCTTCAAGCGCTTCATGCTCGGCGAATAGGCGACACGCTTTTTCCCGGCGTATCGGTGGGTTTTCGCCCCTGCGCTGCAACCAAACGCTTTACTTGTGAAGGCTCGCTCTGTGCGGGCCTTCGCTTTTTATAATGGATGGACTGGAATGTTGATATTGCACGGCTCGGCCCCCGGGGCCGCCTTCCCGTGCATCGTGATAGAAGGTGTCCTTTCATGGAAGAGGAAATCATCGTTTCGGGCAACGGGGTGCTCGAGGGGGAAGTCCGCGTATCCGGAGCGAAGAACTCGGCGTTGAAACTTATCGCCGCAGCAATTCTCGGACGGGGCAAGACGGTGCTCCACAACGTGCCGCGCATTTCCGATATCGAGATCATGTCCGAAGTCCTTGCCCATCTCGGTGCCGATGTCGAACGCGGCGCCGACCATTCGCTGTCCGTCGATACGTCCACCGTCGATAAATACGAGGCTCCTTACAAACTCGTCTCGAAGATGCGCGCGAGCATTTCCGTCCTCGGGCCGCTCATCGGGCGCTTCGGTGAAGCCCGTGTCGCTATGCCGGGCGGCTGCCAAATCGGCGCGCGCAAGATTGACATGCACCTCGTCGGGCTCGAGGCGTTAGGCGTCCACTTCGACAACGCCCACGGTGTCCTTCACGCGACGACGCCGAACGGCCTGCATGGCGCCCACGTGATGCTCGAGTTCCCGAGCGTCGGCGCAACGGAGAACACGCTCATGGCGGCCGTGGTGGCGAACGGGACGACGTTCATCGAGAACGCGGCGCGCGAGCCCGAGATTGTCGACTTGGCGAACATGCTCTCGAGCATGGGCGCCCATATCGAGGGTGCAGGCAGCTCCACCATCGAGGTACACGGTGTGTCCCTCGATGATTTGGGGCCGTGCGAGCATACCGTGGTGGGCGACCGCATCGAGGCGGGAACGTTCCTTGTCGGAGGCGCGCTTACCGGCGGTCCGGTCACGGTCAGGGGAATTGATCCATCGTTTCTGCGCATGGCGCTCATGAAGCTCGAGGCCATGGGGTGCGAAATCATCACCGGCAAAGATTTCATTACCGTCTCGCGCACCGAGCCCCTTCGCGCGGTCGATATCCAAACGCTTCCGCATCCTGGGTTCCCGACCGACCTGCAGGCACAGTTTATGCTGCTGGCATCGCTCGCCGAAGGGCCTTCGGTCATCACGGAGAACGTTTTCGAGAACCGCTTCATGTTCGCCGCCGAGCTCTCGCGCATGGGCGCCGACATCACCATCGAGGATCATCATGCGCTCGTCCGCGGGGTCGAGCTTCTGCAGGGTGCGCCTGTAAAAGCGACTGACCTTCGCGCGGGAGCCGCTCTTGTGCTCGCCGGCATCGTCGCCGAGGGCGAGACGCGCGTCAGCCATATCTACCACATCGACCGAGGGTACGAGGACTACGTCGGCAAGCTGCGTGGGCTTGGCGCTGAGGTATCCCGGCTCGACGTCGACGAGAGCATCTAGGCGCCCATCGCGATGTTCGGCAAGAAGAAGGGCTTTAGCGCCTCGCAATCGAAACATACCTCCCGCAAAATGACGTCCCACACCATCGGCACGCATGTGGCGAAGGGCGGCGCTCCGCGCCATTCGCGCGGGATGAACGCCTCGTCGGTCGGGTTCTCAAGCGATCGAAAGAAGCGTCGTGCCGCGCGCGGCATCGTCGATCATGTGACCCCCCAGACCGCTTCAGGCGAGAACTATCGCGCCTATTCCCGCCGCGTGAGCAAGCGCGGCTATATCCAGAGCGCCCAGCACAAAAGCGGGATGCGACGCGCCGCTGTGGGCGTCATCTCAGTGATTGTCATCATCGCGGTCGCGGTTGGCGTCGGCGTCACCGTCTTCTTTAACGCATCGAACTCGAAGCTGTCGCTTGAGCATTCGAATGCTAGCAGCGCGCTTACTGCCGCTAAGGAAGGGTCGCCTTACTACGTTCTCGCCGCGGCGAACCTTGGCTCTCCCAAGGGAGGCTCCGATGCGTCGTGCGAGACCTACATGCTTGCACGCGTGGACGAGTCTGCGCGGACGCTCACGCTCGTCTCCATCCCCGGCAACCTTGCCGTGAGCCTTTCGGACGGCAAAACTCATCCGCTCTACGACGCCTACGGGATAGGCGGTGACGAGGCGCTCGTGAAGGCAGTCTCGTCCTTTGCGGGAGTGGGCATATCCCATCTCGTGAAGACGGACGAGGAGGGCATCCGCTCGCTCGTCGATTTGGTGGGCGGCATCGGCATGACGCTCCCCGAATCCGTCGACGACCCGTATGCGGGCAGCATCTACCTTGAGGCGGGGGAGCAGGTCCTCGATGCCGAAAGCTCGCTCGTCGCACTTCGCGCAAGCAATTACGCGAAGTCATCCGAGACGCAGGCCTCGGTGCGCACGTCCTTCGCCTATGCGATGGCGCTGCGTCTGCTCGAGGCGGGCGGGCTCGACTTCGCCACCGAGCTCGACGGAATTGCGGGCAACGTGCGGACTGATCTGTCGTCTTCGCAGGTGATCGATTTGGCGAACGCGTTTCGCCCCTTAGGCGAGGCGACGGTGTACGCGGCATATGTGCCGGGTAGCGAAAGCGAACAGGACGGAACGGCGCTGTTCAAGGCTTCCGATTCTCAATGGAAAACGGTTATGGAAAGCGTTGATGCCGGAGCCGATCCGAACGCCGTCGAAGAGGCGGAGACGGTGAGCGATCCCACTGGCATCAAGGTTGAGATCCGCAACGGCGGCGGCATCACCGGCGTCGGGGCGAAGATGGGCGAGATCCTCGGCAACGCGGGATTCACCATCGGGACTATCGGCAACGTCACGGATGCCGGTATCTACAACGAGACGCTCGTGATTTACCGCGACGAGGCGTACAAGGCGGCGGCGAACACCATCGTGAAGACGATCGACGGTGGGCGCGTCGTCAACGGCGGCGACTACTACACCTTCGACGCGAACGTCCTTGTGGTGATCGGCAAGGACTGGCAGCCGATTCAGTAGCGACAAGTTGCGCCGACCTTGCGCTTCGCGTGCGCGCGACGTTGAGGCGGCGGCTTGTGGTACTATAGCGAATTAAGAGAAACATCCAGTACTCGAGAAGGAGCAACGATGGTTGAGAAGACCGATGTGGCCGCGGTTTTGGAGCTTATCCGACCGAGCCTTCAGGCGGACGGCGGCGACGTGAAGCTGATCGATGTCAGCGAAGACGGCATCGTCACGGTTGAGCTTCAGGGCGCTTGCAAGGGCTGCCCGATGTCGGAGATGACGCTTGCCAACGGCGTCGAGCGCATCTTGAAGGAACGCGTGCCGGGCGTCGAGCGCGTCGTGCCGTACCACGAGGGATACTAGTCGACTGCTTGTGAGACGCGAGAAGGGCGGGAATATCCCGTCCTTCTCTTTATTTCGGGCAAGCTGTTCAGGACAGAGGTCGCGCGTCCTGTCGCGCGGTTGCCGGGACGGCGATGCCGGTGAAGGAGGAGAAGGTGTCTCATTGCTGGGAGATGCGGGGCTGCGATGACGAGATGCAGGAGCGCTGCCCTCACAACACGCCGGGCGAGCCGTGCCCTGCCGACTGCCATTACGCTGCATGTCATCGTCCGACGCACGAGGTCTGCGACGATTTCGAGCTGCTGCTCAATCCCGATTTGGGCTACGACGCGGCGGTGAAGGAAGTGTGCCATTTCTGCACGTTCTTCCTGACGCACGGCCCGAGCATCGAGGAGTGCCCGCGCCAGGAGCACAAGCTCGGCGCGCGCAATCGATTCATCCTGTAGGACGCCTTGCGCCCAAACACTGCTACAATGAAGCAAACACGACCGACTGCGATGAGGAGGCGAGAGCTGTGGTTCGAACGCTTAGCTGTCCCACGTGCGGACAAAGCGACCTGGACGTATGCCGCTACGACTCCATGATGGTCCTTCGCAGCGATGTCGCGATGTTCACGGTCACATGCCCCCGATGCGGCGCGTCCGTCTCGTCGGTCCAGACGATTCCTTTGGCCCTGCGCGAGGAAGTTCGCTTCGCCGCCATCGAAGTGGGCGCTGGAATGGGAAGGGACTAGCTCCTTGCTCAACGAAATCTATCAAAGCCTCGACCCGATCGCGTTCTCGGTCGGGCCTTTTTCTGTGCGCTGGTACGGTATCGCATACGTGCTCGGATTTATCTGTGCCGCTCTCGTGCTCATGAGCACGGCGAAGCGCTGGCGGGTGCGCGTCGACTCGGATGCGCTCATCACCATCATGCTGTGCGTCGTCGTGGGCGTCATCGTGGGCGGGCGTTTAGGGTACGTCCTGTTCTACGGAGACGGCTACTACCTGCAGCACCCTGCCGACATCTTCGCCCTCTCGAAGGGAGGCATGAGCTTTCACGGCGGGCTCATCGGCGCGCTGCTCTCGGGAATCGTCGCCGCGCATTTTACGCACATTCCGTACCTCACGCTGGCTGACCTCGGTTGCATCGGGGCTCCTATCGGGCTGTTCTTCGGTCGCTGCGCCAACTTCGTGAACGGCGAACTGTGGGGCGCGCCGACCGATGTCGCATGGGGCGTCGTGTTCGGGGGGCAGGCGGGAATGATGCCCCGCCACCCTTCCCAGCTTTATGAGGCAGTGCTCGAGGGCATTGTCATCTTCCTTGTGTTGTTCGCGCTTTCGCGCAAGCGTCCGCCGCGCGCCCAGGGGACCTTTCTCGGCGTGTTCCTCATCATGTATGGGTGCTTCCGCTTCGCCATCGAGTTCGTGCGCGAACCCGACGTGCAGCTAGGGTACCTGTGGGGCGGCTGGCTCACGATGGGGCAGGTGCTCTCGTTCCCGCTCATCGCGATAGGCATCGCCGTGCTTCTTTATGCGCTTATTGCGAAGAAGTCTCAACAAGGACTTCCAAAATTGAAACAAAGCGAGTAACATATGCAGCAGAGCAAGGCTATGACACGAGAGGAGCCTTGTTTTACATGGCTGCGTGCTTCCCGGATGGCGCGCGCGGGCGTACAGACGAGAAAGGGATACGTTATGGACGTCACGTTCTATAGATGCAATCACTGCGGCAACGTTGCCGTGAAGCCCTTCGACAAGAAGGTTCCGCTTTCCTGCTGCGGCGAGAAGATGACCGAGCTGGTTGCGAATTCCACCGATGCGGCAGTTGAGAAGCATGTTCCTGTCGTGAGCGTATCGGGCAATGCCGTTCACGTCGAGGTCGGCAGCGTGGCCCATCCGATGACTGACGAGCATCTCATCGCGTTCGTTTGCCTGGTCACCGAGAAGGGATACCAGATTGCAGAGCTGACGAGCGCCGACAAGCCGGAAGCCGACTTCGCCATCGCCGAGGGCGACCGCGCGATCAAGGTTTACGAGTACTGCAACCTGCACGGTCTGTGGGTCGCTGAGGTCTAGGCCCGCTGTCGGGAGCGTCTTGGGCGCGCCTCGCCCTTTGCGCCGCCGCATTTTTCTATCGACGTTGCAGCTGTGTGGTCGAGACGGGCGCTTGACTTCTGTACGGGCGGTGAATCGATGCGATTCGCCGCCCGTTTCTTATTGCAATGTCAATACGCTGTGGTATCATAAAAAAGCTTGTCTCGCCTTGGTCGGAAACCAAGGCATGGTAAAGGAGAACCAACATGAAGCAAGGAATCCATCCGGATTACGTCGAGTGCACCGTCAAGTGCACCTGCGGCAACACGTTCACGACCCGCTCCACCAAGTCCGAGCTGCGCGTTGACATCTGCAACGCCTGCCACCCGTTCTTCACGGGCCAGCAGAAGTTCATCGACACCGGCGGACGCGTCCAGCGCTTTGCCGACAAGTTCGGCTCCGCGAAGGACATGGTTGCCGAGCGCGAGGCTGCCAAGAAGGCCAAGCGCGCTGCCGCCGTCGCCGAGGCAGAGGCTGCTAAGAAGGCCGAGCGTGAGAAGAAGGCTGCTGAGAAGGCCAAGCGTGCTGAAGAGTACGCCAAGAAGGCTGAAGAGGAAGCTGCCCGCGCTGCCGAGGCTGCTGCCACCGCCGAGGCTGAGGGCTCTGCCGAAGAGGCTGCTGCCGACGCCGAGGCTGAGGCCGCTCTCGAGGTCGAGGCTCCCGCAGCCGAATAGCTTTTCCCCTGGGAAAAAGCAAGCCCGAACAGCTGAGCTGTTCGGGCTTTTTCTTTTGCTGAAGGATAAGGCCTCGGCAGGCCATCGCCGCGCGGGAGAGCCGGAAGCAAGCCGCAAGCGCCGAACCGCAAAAGGGCAGGCCGTGGTGACGAAATCTGCCGCTGGCTACAGGGCAGGGTCGCCAGCGTTAGTCGACACCGATCATGAGATCGGTGGACTTCACGATGGCGACCGCTTTGTTGCCGACTTCCAGGCCGAGCTCCCCGATCATGTCGTTGAAGACCGAGCCGGTGATGATATTGCCGTCTGCGAGCGTGAGGGACACGCGCCCGTCTGTCTTTCCCGGGCGAACCGTGGTCACGGTGCCGACGAGCTGATTTCGGGCTGACAGGTTGTTGAGGGGCTCATCTCCGCGCGCGAACATGACATGGCTTGCCTTTATGACGGCATATGCCGGCATGCCCTTCTTAAGGCCGAGATCGTGAATGGCCTCCATGGTGATAATAGAGGTGAGGGCCGTCTCGCCGACCTTGATTGAGACGACTCCGCTCACGGCACCAATCTCGACGTCGGTAATCGTGCCCTTCAAGACGTTTCGTGCTGAAATGCGCATAGTTTCCCGTTCGCTGTTTGTATCGGTTGTTCCCCGCATAGGGGCTTTCTCCCGTCAAGTATAGGCAATGCCCCCAGAGCGCACAACTGTGCTCGTCAAGCTGTCTAATCGACGTTCCAGGCAATGAAAGCCCAGGTAATGGTTCTCGGCTCACGAAGACGCAGCGCTCCTTGCGGAATTCCTCTCTCTCCAGGCTTGCCGGCGTCCTCGTTCTCGACGATTTGCGCCTCGAGCCAGGGCTTGAGCTTCGAGAGCGCGATTTGCGTGCGCGTCTCTGGTATGAGGGCACACGCTTTGCGCACCATGTCGTCGTACTTGTGCAGCGCGTCGTCGAAGGTCTCGAACGTGTCGTGCCGGGAGCTCTTGATATAGGTCAGTTCGGGCTCGAATCCCATGCTCGAGAGGATGTTCACGGCGTAGAGGTGGTCGCGGCCGACGCGCGAGGCGAGGCCGAGTGCCTCGATCACGTGGTCGTCGGTTCGCGGGGAGGCGCCTGTCGGCAACGTGATGCACACGCGGCGACGGGCGACCACGGTGAGCTTTAAGATCGCGGCGCGCATATCGTCGACGGCAATCGAGCGCGATGCGGTGCACACGTCGTGAGATTTCGGGGCGATGCCGTGTTCCTCCCAGTCGTCTTCCCAGCTCATCTGCTCGCAATGCACGCTTTTAATCCCACGTGCCTCAAGTTCCCTGTGAAGGATGGAAAGCATCCCTTCCGAGAAGTCGGCGGCCGTGACAGCATGCCCCGCTTCCCCGAGCGGCAGGGCGAGAGCGCCCGTCCCGCAGCCCATGTCGAACACGCTTTCCTCGGGAGCGACTCCTGCGCGCTCAAGAAACGAGTTCACGTAGGGATTGGGGTAGTCTTTGGACGTAAAGGTCTTCGCCCGCTCGTTCCAGTAGACCGCGCTGTCGCGGTGTCGCCGCGCTTTTTGCAGCTGCATCCATTCGGCGTTCCAGTCGGTGGTGGTGAGTAGGGGAGTGAAGCTCTCTGTCATGGGAAGCTGCCTTTCTCGGGGAGTTTTTCGCATTGGGGCGAATCGGGGGCGACCCGATGCGCGCGTTTGCCTATCATGTTAGCGGACAATGGCCGATGGTGGGCGAAGGCGATCTTAAAAACTGCGGCTTGCCGCCATCGGGAAACGAAGAATCGCGAACGATACCAAGGAAGAGGGGGAGCTCTCTATGCATGTTGAGCTTTTGTACCATACGCCCGACCCCGAGCGTGCAATCGCCACTGCGGCGCGGTTGTGCTATGCGCCGGTGGGCGCGGCCGAGCTTATGGAAACGATGCCTGAGGAGCGCATTCGCAGCGTGCTTACGACCATCATGGAGAGCGGGCATTTTTCCACGCTCGAGCACGCGAGCTACACCTTCGCCGTCGACGGCGTCTCCCGCGCGCTCACTCATCAGCTCGTGCGTCACCGCATCGCGAGCTTCAACCAGCAAAGCCAGCGCTACGTGAAGTTCAAGGACGGCGTTGATGTGGTCACGCCCGACACCATCGCCTCCGACCCCGAGCGGAAGGCCCTCTTCGACGAGGCCATCGCCGCCGCCGTCAGCGCGTACGAGAAGCTGCTCGACGCGGGCGTGCCCGCTGAGGACGCCCGCTATCTCTTGCCGAACGCTGCGGAGAGCAAGATCGTCATCACCATGAACGTTCGCGAGCTGCTGCATTTCTTCAAGCTGCGTTGTTGCAACCGCGCCCAGTGGGAAATTCGCGACATGGCGCACCGCATGCTTGAGCTCGCCCGTCCCACCGCGCCGTTCGTCTTCGCCGACGCCGGTGCCCCTTGTGTTTCGGGCACATGTCCTGAAGGCAAGATGAGCTGCAAAAACCCGTATCCTCGTGTGAAAAGGAGCTAGCGGAAAGTGACTCGCGAGAAAAGCGATCTCTCCCGCGCGTTCTCGGAAGACGGCGCGCGCAAGACCCACGTCGGCGGGCAGGCATTGCTTGAAGGCATCATGATGCGCGGAAAGTACAACTGGTCGGTCGCCGTGCGCGAGCCCTCCGGCGCCGTGTACACCGAAGAGCACGACCTGGCGAGCGGGAAGGAGAAGAACGGCTGGCTGTACTGGCCACTCGTGCGCGGATGCCGTGCCCTGGTCGAGTCGCTCGTCTTGGGCTTCAAGGCGTTAGAGATTGCGACCCTTCACGCCTATGCGGAAGAGGACGAGGGGGAAGAGAAGGCGGAAGAAAAGCCTGTGTCTGGAACTGCGTGCGAGGCCGCCTGCGAGCAGCCCACGCGCCAGGAATCCGAGCTTGAGTTCTCCTGGAGGGACGACTTCGGACGCTCCGATACCGTGATCGACGCACTCGGCGCGCAAAGCTCGCTTGAGGTGGTGGGAGAAGCCGAGGGCGACGCTTCTGAGCCTGTCGCAAATAGCAAGGACGCTCACAATATCCCAAGCGCGAAGGAGCCCGAGTCCGAGTTCGGCAAGAAGGAGATGGTCATCTCGATGGTTTGCGGGCTTGCGCTCGGCATCGTGCTCTTCATCGTGGCGCCCGCCTTCATCACGAACCTCATCGTGGGCGAGTACGACGGCAACACGCTTCTGTGGAACATCGTCGACGGCGTGCTGCGCGTTGCCGTGTTCGTCTTCTATATCTGGCTCATCGGGCGCATGTCGGAGATCAAGCGCATGTTCGGCTACCACGGTGCGGAGCACAAGACCATCCACTGCTACGAGCACGGCTTGCCGCTCACGCCCGAGAACGCGCGCAGCTTCCCGCGCCTGCACGTGCGCTGCGGAACCGCGTTCCTCATCATGGTCATGATTATCGCCATCTTCGTGTACACGGTGGTGCCCTTAAACGCGCTCATCGCCGCATGGGGCGTGCCCGATGGTGCGCCGAAGCTTGCGCTTGTCATCTTGTCGCGTATCGTGCTCATGCCGGTGATTGCGGGCGTGTCCTATGAGATCACGGTCAGGTGGGCGGGCTCTCATCCGGACAACCCGCTTGTGAAGGTGGTGCTTTGGCCTGGCATGCAGATGCAGTACCTCACCACGAACGAGCCCGACGACGGCATGCTTGAGTGCGCCATCGCCGCCATGAAGCTCGTGCTTGACCGCGAGGAGGCCGAAGCGGAACAGGCAGCGCGGGTGGAACAGGCGGCGCAGGTGGAACAGGCTGCGCAGGTGGAACAGGCGAAGCAGGCGGCACAGACGGCATAGGACCCAGGGCGCCGCCGCCTTCCGCGCTGCCCTCGTGATAGGAACACCCCCAGGCTCGCCTCTTAGGTTCTCGAGATGAAAACCTCGTTTCGTGAACCTTTTTTGGCCCAGCGCTTCCAAATCGTGTATGCTAGAGCGCGTTATGCGCAACGTTTGGACGCTGCGCGCGATAGGGTAGGAGAATCCCCGCACACGTAAAACTGACGAATCGGGGTAATCGTGTGAACGATTTCCGGCGCGCGGCAGGCGCTCTGGGGGCAAGGAGGACCATGTGAAACTGGTCGTAACGGAGAAAAACGACGCCGCAACCAAGATTGCGAGCCTTTTGGGCGCGGGCAAGCCGAAGGCCGACAAGGTGTATTCGACGCCGATCTACCGGTTCGAGGTGGACGGCGAGGAGTGGGTGACCATCGGTCTGCGCGGCCATATCTTAGAGCCCGACTTCACCCCCAACCTGGTATATAAGAAACGCGGCGGCTGGCAAGGCGTGACCGTCGAGGGCGAGACCGTGCCCGCCGATGTGCCCGCAAGTCTGGCTAAGCCCCCCTTCAAGAAGAAAAAGCCCTTCACGGAAGACGGCGTGGAGCTCAAAGGGTGGAAGATGGACGCGCTGCCGTACCTGGTCTACGCGCCAATCGAGAAGCTTCCTAAGGAAAAGGAAATCATCCGCAGCTTGAAGAACCTCGCCAAGAAGGCGGACTCCATCGTGATCGCGACGGACTTCGACCGCGAGGGCGAGCTCATCGGCTCCGATGCGCTCTCGTGCATCCAGGAAGTGAACCCTACCGCCCCCGTCTCGCGCGCCCGCTACTCCGCCTTCACGAAGGAGGAAATCACCCACGCGTTCTCCAACCTCGTGGAGCTCGACGTCAACCTGGCGTCCGCCGGCGC
>ERZ1034984.1752-NODE-1752-length-19239-cov-30.676970_pt1 | contig 19239 bp, 12 predicted proteins | sample MGYA00520589_ERZ1034984 | MGnify/ENA primary metagenome ERZ1034984 (study PRJEB33766, sample SAMN09781790) | gut metagenome | biome: gut microbiome | host: Homo sapiens | place: Madagascar | study: EMG produced TPA metagenomics assembly of the PRJNA485056 data... | reverse complement strand
GCTAAGGAACAGGCAGGCGATAAACGTCATGAGTCTTTTTTCCATAAATCTCTCTTTTTTTTTAAAAATGAATGTATAAAGTTTATTCTTTTCTCATATCTTTGTATCCACCTCGTGCCCCGAGGAGGAAAAAACGATGTGCTAATCGGGAAGTTAAAGGAGTTAAGGAGTTAAGGAGTTAAGGAGTTAAGGAGTTAAGACAACAGCTTTTGTGGACTTGAAAACACTCAAGTTTCGCAAGTGGTTTAAGTACAGGCTGAAAACCCAAAAGTTCCAGAAGCAGCACGCCCTGAAAGGACAGAAGCTCTTAGCCCAGGGCAGCGCCCTGGGTACAATGGCAATCAGCAAGGCGCCCTGTAAGGGCAAAAGCTTTGTATATTGCCCGGTATTTAAAAGCTTTTGCCCTTGCAGGGCGACAAACTTGCGTCCATGATTACCCAGGGCGCTGCCCTGGGCTAAGAGCTTCTGCCCTTTCAGGGCGTGTGGGATAAAACTTGCGAAACTTCAGTAAAATTCCCTCCAAGGCTGTTGTCCCTTAACTTCCCAAACGACCGAAAGAAACGATCACTTCCTTTAACTCCGCTAACTTCTGAAGCGGTAAAAGTTGAGTGACAAAAGATAAACCCTAAAAGATTTTATAGTATGGTATATTTTAAGTTAGAATTTGGCTTTCACCTGCCAGGTAGAAAGCATCGTGCAGAGAACAAAACAAATTACAAAGCACAGCCTGCTTGGGACTTCATCAGTAAGGAGGTAGAGAGCGCCGAGGCACGAAAGTGCTACAAGACCGCAGCCAACTATCGCACCGCAGCCAACTCGCTGACGCTTTTCTGGCAAAGAGACGACTGGACAATGGCAGACATTTTGCCGCAAGAAATGGAACGTTATCAACGATGGCTTATAGACCGGGGATTGTGCATGAACACCATTTCGTGCTACATGCGTTCCTTGCGTACCTTATATAATAGAGGTGTAGCCTTGCAGATGACTGCCGACACGCAACCTTTCTGCAAAGTGTTCACTGGGAAGGAACATACTCGCAAACGCAGTGCACAAGAAGAGGACATTCTGCGGCTGAGCCACCTCAATCTCGAAGACAAGCCATCGCTTGCTTTTGCCCGCGACATATTCCTCTTCAGTTTTTATGCCATGGGAATGCCTTTCGTAGATATTGCCTATCTGCGAAAGGAACAAATCAGAAACGGAAGATTTCACTATGCCCGCCACAAAACAGGACAAGAGATAGTGGTGGCGATAGAACCGTGTATGAACGAGATCATCAGAAAGTATGAGGCTTACAGCAATACTCCGTATGTTTTTCCCATCATCAATTCTCCCGATGCAGTATTGGCACATGGGCAATACCAAAGCCAGCTTCGTCGCTACAACTACAACCTGTCGTGCCTGTCGAAGCGCATCTCTGCCAGCCAGCCCCTTTCCTCCTATGTGGTGAGACACACTTGGGCGAGCATTGCCTATCAGCACGATCTCGACGTACAACTTATCTCCAAGGCCTTGGGACATACCAGCACCTCCACCACCATGATCTACATAAAGAGCCTCTTCGACCCACAACTTGCCGATGCCAACCATCAACTCCTGAAAACGTTTGAACTGTACGGCTGAAATTACCCAATACGCCCTGAAGGGGCAGAAGCTCTTAGCCCAGGGCAGCGCCCTGGGTATAATGGCAGTCAGCAATGCGCCCTGTAAGGGCAACAGCCTTATAAATTGCCCGGTATTTTTAAGCTTTTGCCCTTTCTCTGAGCACATCTGACGTTTGTGGGAGCGAAACAGAAAATCGTGGGAGCGAAAGCGGGAAACGTGGGAGCGTAACTGAGCAACGTGGGAGCGACGGATTCTATTCAAAGGACACTTTTATGCCCTTCGAAGGGGCACTATTGTGCCACAAGTAGGCATTTTGTCTGTATCCGTTTTAAAAAAGAATCAATTACGCAAATACCCTTCACCCTTCATCTTTTCCTTGAAATCCCCTGTATTTATCGGGGTTTCAGAGGGTGAAGGGTGCAAGTCAACCCTTCATCACCCTTCATAATTTTCAAAAATTTCTTGCAGATATGAAGATAAAGTCGTAACTTTGCGTTATAGATTTTAAAACAGATGGTTATGAAGTACTTAGACCCCAAGGCAGACCTTACGTTCAAGAAGATATTCGGCAATCATCCTGCAAGACTGATCAGCCTTCTGAACGCCCTGTTGCCACTCAGCGACGAGGAGCAGATACATGAGATAGAGTATCTGCCAACAGAACTTGTGCCCGAAAATAACAGCTGGAGATATGCCATTGCAAACATACTCTGTACAGATATCAAAGGTAACAAATTATGTGTTGTAATACGAATGGAATGGTCTAACTTTTTCGAACAACGAGTACAATTCCTTGCATCAGAACTCTATGTGGATCCGGCAATAAAGCAAGTGAAATACTTTGCCCAATACCCTACTTATTCGCTCAACCTGATAAATGATATCTTTGCGCATGACACTCCGGATTTTATCCACAACTATTGCATCGTGTACGGCAAAGATACACATCAAGTGATTAAAGGTCTACACTTCACTTTTATCGAACTTCCAAAGTTCACTCCTCAATCCATCGTCAACAATCGTATGATGATATTGTGGCTCAGATTCCTCACGGAAATCAATGAAGACACCAAGGAAATTCCGTCAGAACTACTTGATGAACCAGAGATTGGTAAAGCTATAGAAGAACTGGAAATTTCCGGCTTTACAGATGTAGAACTCAGAGTTTACGACAAATTCTGGGATTCCGTAAGCGTTGAAAGAACTCTTCTGGATGACAGTTACCAGAAAGGTAAAAAAGAGGGTATGGAAGAAGGAAGAGCAGAAGGCAGGGCAGAAGGCAAACATGCGGTCAACACAGAAACAGCACAACGTTTGCTGGCAATGGGAATGGATGAAGCAACAGTCATGGATGTGACGGGGCTGACTGCAGAGGAGATGAAACTGCTGAAAGCTAAAGTATAGACTAATGCGCGGAACCATAGAAAACATCATAGAAGCCTAAACTGGGGCATAATAGAAGGCTCGGATTGGTCATAATAGACGACTCAGGCTGGGCTTAATAGAAGCATAAGCACGACTCTATCAGTTGTAAACCGAAATCTGAAAATGGCAAAAAGTTGAAGGGTGATGAAGGGTGATGAAGGGTGAAATTGACCCTTCACCCTCTGAAACTCCGATAAACACAGGGGATTCCGAGGAATAGATGAAGGGTGAAGGGTATTTGCGTAATCTATTTATTGAACTTTCAGGGCGTGTGGAATGTGCTTGCGAAACTTGAATCTATTTATAAACAGTTCAAGTCTCCAATCTTTAATTTTATTCGCTACCACCGAATAAAATTAGCCATTTTTATTTTGTGGTATCGAATAAAATCCATACCTTTACAGAAAAGAAAGGAAACGGTCAAAAAACATTATTTGGTGGATAATGGCTTGCTACACTTATTTATCAACAACCCTGACACTCTTTTGCTGGAAAACCTTTGTGCTATTACTTTGTATAAGAAATATGGTGAAAGCTTGTTTTATTTCAACAAAAGCATAGAAGTTGACTTTTATGTTCCAGATGAGGGGCTGGCTATTCAAGCAAGTTACAGAATGAGCGATAAGACCACATTAGAGAGAGAAATGAGAGCCCTGAAAGCTCTCCATTCCTTCAAGCCTCTTACCAAAGCTATCATCATAACATATGAGGATGAGGCTATATTGGAGTATAAAGGATTAGAGATTGAGGTAAAACCTATTTGGAAATGGATGCTTGACTCTCAATAAATATATTTAATTCAATATAGGCTTCATTGACTATCGAAGCCTATTTCATATTTCGAGGCTTTTCTATTGTCTGTTTATGCTTTAGTAACGAAAAGTTTTTTGTTAGTTCCACACGCACTGGGCTAAGAGCTTCTGCCCCTTCAGTATCAACGCTATTTCTAACAGGTATTTATACCATACTTACCCCCACTTGTAGGAATAAAACCAATCGAAATCTAAAAAGAGTTTCCAATAAGTGTTGTCCCCTGTCAGGATGCCTGCATATTTCTGATACTCTTCTGAAATTTTGGTAAAGTTATCAACATCAAAAATCAGATTTAGAAAGAGGACTCGTTCTTTTGTATTATAATCGCCCAATGCTTCAAGCTTGATTTTGTCTTTATGTAGCCATGCTTTATACCATAGCAGTCGTACCTCCTTGTATGTGCCGTCATTTAGTGTCTGCAATAACTTTTCCCACGATTTCTCTTCAGGGTACAATACAATTAGTCCAGAAAACTTGTCAAATCTGATACGTTTGCTTATTTCAGGCATAAGTATAAGGGGAAGCAGATAGTCGTTGCTTCTCGCATTATTACAACAGCAGCCATCGCTTGGCTTGCCAAACTTACCATTACAGGATGCTAAAAGGTTTGACAGGGCTATTCTGTGTGGAAACTTTTCTATCTCTGAAAGTTCGTCTTTGTTTGTAAACTTCTTCTTGGCAAATTCTGATGCCAATTCCACGTTCTGCTCCAAGAAAGAAGAAACGTTTGTATATTTAGCAAACTCTTCCATTTGTTCGTTGGTTTGAATATTTCTTGGAATTACGTGTTCTATGTTTAAAGCTCCAACATGGAGTCTTCTCATACAATAGCAGCATCTTCCCTTTTGTTCTTTCAATAGCAGATGTTCCCAACCATCGATACCTTTTCGGTAAATACGGCTGGAAAAATTGCTATACGATTGGTCGGAGTCTATTTTTGGATAGAAAGACTGAGAGTCTTCGTCATAACAATCTTTGAGAAAGTTCCTGTCTATCTCTTGTTCCCGATTTAAAAAGAGACTTTTGTCAATATACTCCATATTCTGCAGCTTTAGCTCTTATTTCTTCCAAAATCTTAGCATCCTTTCCGACTAAAGACACAATCTTTTCATAAATGGTTTGGCTCTCCTTTTTCAGTTCCATAGACAGATAAGTGAAATAGAGGTCTTCCAAATGCCTCAAGTCCTCATTGCGTGAGGGAGTTTCCATGAAATCTCGCATTACAGCATTATAATCTACACCCAGCAAATTTGGCAACACTTGTGGATGATCCTCGTTCATGCTCATTACAAGAATCTGACAGTTTCTGTTTTCTTTTCCACTTATAACCTCTGTTGAAGTATCAAGGTTCGATATAACTGCTGCTGAGTGGGTAGACACAATATATTGCATTTGTGGAAAAGTTTTCAAGAAAGCTTCGAGTACCACTTGTTCCAGCGCAGGATGAAGATGAAGGTCAATCTCATCAATGATGGCGATGCCTTTAGTCTCCTTACCTTGGTTCAGTATATAAGAACGATATGCCATGTCCATGACTATCGAGAACAAGCGTCTGTAGCCAGCAGGCAAATCTTGGAGAAGAATACTCTTTCCGTTTTTAAAGTTGATGGACAACTTGTAACCTTCATCGGATTGGGAAGCAAAAAAATAATCAATCCCATATCCCTCGTTTTGTATTTTGGGAAGATGCGAAATGAATAAAGACAATTTTTGTTCAATGTAACTAACCTCATCGTGTAAGGGCGCGAAAGCGTTGTTTACTCTTTCCAACTCCTTTTTTAATCTTGAATATTCTTCGTCTTTCTGGAGAGCCTCCAAGTTTGACGCTTCTTCTTTTTCGTTTATTGCAGCCGACAATCTTGAAGCAGGTGTGAAGAGCGGCTGCATTTTGGCCAATCTTCCACACAGCCTTGTTTCCCATAAAGAGGTACAAGCCGATTCGTAGTCCCACTGGTAATAACCGAAGTTGCGTGGTATAATATCTTGGTTGATAGTGTCTAATGTTTGGCTTGTCACCTTAGAATAGACATGAGGGTAGGAATCTGAGTAATACGCCAATAAAGGCCATTCACAATTCTTGGTCTTAGTGGCTGTCATAAACTTGACAAACGCATTTTTGTAAAGTGATGGATACAAGGATGCACCAGGAGAATTGCGTTTATATAATTCCCAACCAAGAGTTTCTCCTGCAAAACAACCATGAGCTTTTATGCGAACATCATGGGAATATTCACGTTTGTTTTCGTCGAAATGAAAATCAGAAGTGTTATAACCTCTTACGTTGAGCGTATTATTGCCCGACGACAGAAAGTCTTTTCCCAATGATTTGTCATTGGAAAATACGAAGCTTAAGGCTTTGGTGATGGCATGAACGAGAGTTGTCTTTCCTGCGCCATTGCGTCCGATAAGGACATTCGCCTTGGGACAAAGGGACACCTCGTAATGCTTGAAGCATTTAAATCCATCAATAATTATATTTTCAATCTTCATGTGGCTGAACTTTGCATCGATTATTTTTTCAATACACAAAAATAAGGATAATTTTATAAATATGTATGTTTCAAGTCGATTAAATAACATTCTTTAAGTTAAGAACATCATGAATAGAAGTTATGAGCCGAGCGAGGCTTATCCCGACATAATAAGTTAAAGAATGCTATCTAAAACCACAGAAATGACAAAATGTGCTTATAAATAATAAGTAAAAATGCTATTTTTAAAGACTTTTGTGAGTTTAATGGTTAAAAATGCAACTTTTTGCAAGAAATATTTGGTGAATAACTAAATTTTATATAATTTTGCAGCCGTTACAATTCAATTGTTAAATATTGTACTATAAAGAGAGAGATTTTATATATAAAATAGCATAGTTTTTTTCCACTTCGGGGCACGAGGTGGAGACAAAGATATGAGAAAAGAATAAACTTTATACATTCATTTTAAAAAAAGAGAGAGATTTATGGAAAAAAGACTCATGACGTTTATCGCCTGCCTGTTCCTTAGCATAGGAATGGCTTTGGCACAAACTCAAGTTTCCGGAACGGTCACCTCTTCCGAAGATGGCTCGCCAGTTATCGGCGCCAGCATCAAGGTGGTAGGCACCAATACCGGTACTGTTACCAACATTGATGGTAACTTCTCACTGAACGTATCAGCCAACGCGAAGTTGGAGGTATCGTACATCGGCATGGTCACCAAGACCGTCAAGGCCGCAAAGAACATGAAGATTGTATTGGATCCAGACAACCAATCTTTGGATGAGGTAATGGTTGTTGCCTATGGTACTGCCAAGAAGAGCGCCTTCACAGGTTCGGCAGCTGTAGTAGGTTCTGAGGAACTTTCCAAGAAGGTTACCACTAACGTAGCTGATGCTTTGGTTGGTTCTGTATCTGGTTTGCAGATGCGTGGTAGTTCTGGCCAGCCAGGTGAAAGCCAGGGTAGTATCAACATTCGTGGTATTGCTTCTATGTATGCTGCTACAGACCCATTGGTGATCGTCGATGGTGCTCCTTATTCTGCAAGTCTTTCTAATATCCCTACAGATGATATCGAGTCGGTTACTGTATTGAAGGATGCAGCTTCTGCTGCTCTTTATGGTGCACGTGGTGCTGCTGGTGTTATCATTGTAACAACCAAGAAGGGTGCCAATAATTCAGAAGGCAAGATTAATGTCGACATGAAGTGGGGTTCCAACTCTCGTGCCGTTCCTGAGTATGATGTTATCACAGACCCAGGTCGGTATTACGAGGCTGTATACTCAGAATATTACAACAAATATTACTATGGTGATGGCTTGAGTGCCAGCGCAGCCAATGTAAAGGCAAACTCCGCTATGCTGAACAAATTGGCATACAATGTGTACAGTTATCCTGACACAGAGCAGCTCATTGGTTTGGACGGCAAGTTGAATCCTAATGCAACTTTAGGCCGCACGATCACAGGTGCCGGCGGAAAGTCATACTATGTAACACCTGACGACTGGACAGATGCTGTGTTCCAGAACTCTTTGCGTCAGGAATATAACGTAAACGCAAGTGGTGGTTCTGACCGCTCTTCTTATTATGCCAGCTTAGGTTACTTGAATGATGAGGGTATCATCAAGAACTCAAGTTTCGAGCGTATCACTGCTCGATTGAAGGCCGACTATCAGATCAAGAAGTGGTTGAAATTGGGCGCTAATATTGCATTTGTAAACTCTACACAGGAAGCTAATGCCAACTTAGGTACCAGTTTGAGCTTCACATCCAGTATGGCTCCTATTTATCCATTGTATCTCCGTCAGATTGACGAAAATGGCAACGTATATATCCCGACCGATGAAAGAGGCTTGCCTTTGTACGACTTGGGTTCTTCTACATTAGGTATCAACCGTCCATTCAACAACAACTACAACCCTATTGCTTCCAACAACTATGACAAGAGTGAGAGCAAGGGTCATCAGTTGAATGGTACATTTACTGCAGACATCCAGATTACAGACTTCTTGAAGGCCAACTTGACCAGCACCATCATCTGGGGACAGACCAATGCGACAGGCTATGCCAACCCATTCTTCGGTTCTAAGGCGGGTGTGAACGGTTCGCTTTCTAAGTCTTCTACAGAAAGTTGGCGCCAGAACCACATACAGACTCTTACCTATTTCGACAACTTTGGCAAGCATGGTGTTACCGTAATGCTTGGTCACGAATACTACAAGATTAATAGTACCTATCTTGATGCCTTGGCTGAGGGCGGCTTCTCGCCAAGCATCTTACAGATTAGCGCCTTTGCCAACAAGAAGGATGCAAGCGGCTATGAGTCAGCTTACAATGTAGAGGGTTTCTTCGGCAATGCTCAGTACAATTATGACAACAAGTACTTCGGCTCTTTCTCTTATCGTCGTGATGCATCTTCACGCTTTGCCAAGGAGAACCGTTGGGGTAGCTTCTGGTCAGTAGGCGCAGCTTGGCTGATCAACAAGGAGGCATGGTTTAAAGCTCCTTGGGTAGACGAGTTGAAGTTGAAGGCTTCTATCGGTCAGCAGGGTAACGATAACATCGGCAACTGGGCTTACACCGACCTCTATACCTTGTCTCAGGTTTCAGATACAGAGATGTCGGCATCTTTCGCACAATTGGGTAATCCTAAGATTACTTGGGAGACTACTACCAACTTCAACATTGGTACAGAGTTCAGTTTCTTCAAAGGTCGACTGAGTGGTAGCTTCGACTTCTATACCAAGAAGACTACCGACTTGCTCTTCTGGTTGCGTGTACCAGAGTCACAGGGTACTCGTGGCTACTATAGCAATGTGGGCGACCTCCGCAACACGGGTGTTGAGCTGACTTTGACAGGTCACATTTTCCGCACTAAGGATTTCGACTGGTCTGTTACAGCCAACTTGGCACACAACAAGACCGAAATATTGAAGCTTGACTCTACTTCAAAGAACCAGTATGGTGGTTTCTCAGAGGCCAGTGACATGAAATACACCATGTATTGGTACAAGGAGGGTGGACCTCTCTACAATGGTTTCCTGCCCAAGTATGCTGGTGTCAACGATAAGGGTGAGGCGCTCTATTGGGTAGACGAGGATGTCTCAGACAGTGAAAGAACAGGTCGCCCAGGTAAGAAGTTGTCTTACACTACAACTAATGTCAGCAAGGCCAGCAACTATGAGACAGGTTCTTTGTTGCCAAAGGTATCTGGCGGTCTTAGCACCACTGTTTCTTATAAGGGATTTGATGCTACATTCAGCTTCGACTACCAGATTGGAGGCAAGGTGTACGATATGAAGTATGCTGGTTTGATGAATCCTCTGACAAGCAACTCTACAGGTGGTTTGGCTATTCATAAAGACTATATCAAGTCATGGAGTCCTAACAATACCAGCAGCAACATTCCTCGCTGGCAGTATGGTGATGACAACAGTCAGACATCTGACCGTTTCTTGACCAACGCAAGTTACTTCAACTTCCAGTCATTCACAGTAGGTTACACCTTCCCAAAGAACTTGATACCATACTTCTCTAAGATTCGCATTTACTGCTCTGGTGAGAACCTTGGTTTCATCTCAGCTCGCAAGGGCTTGGATCCACGCTACTCTTATGACGGTGTGACTGGTACAAGTTACTCACCTACACGTAATATCTCTGGTGGTATTCAATTGACGTTCTAAAAACATTAAAAGACGAAACAATGATGAAAATAAATAAAACAACATGGGTTGCTCTTGCATTGGCTGCTACTTCGCTCACCAGTTGTATCGAAGAAGTTGACCCACAGAGCAGCACCGTAACCATAGACCAGGCTGCTTCGGCTCCCAACTCGTTCAACAAGTTCGTATCGGCTATTACAGCCGACATGAATGGTCGCCCAATGATGAACAGTGAATCCAAATTGAGTGCAAACAACTACGATTTTGGCTATCCTTCACAGATGATTCAGCGTGACCTTATGGGTCAGGACATCGCTTATCCTGCCACTGTCGCACCAGGATTTTTCACAGTCTGGTACAATTATTTCGATGTGTTGACACCACAATATTTGATGTGTCAAATTCCATGGTCTGTATATTATGCGTGGATTAAAAACTGTAATACTGTCATCAAGATGGGTGCAGGCAATCCTACAGAAGAGCAGAAGAGTGGCGTGGGTATCGCATACGCCATGCGCGCCTTCTTCTATGAGGATATGGCACAGATGTATGCCAACGAGACTTATACCAAGAATCCAGAGGCAGAGACCGTGCCTATCGTTTCTGATGACGAGAGCATCGACATGAACCACAACCCTCGTGCTACCAATGAGAAGATGTGGAATTTCATCATCTCCGACCTCGATAAAGCAGAGGAATATCTTGCTGGCTATGAGCGTCCGGACAAGACTACTCCAGATGTTTCTGTCGTTTATGGTCTGAAGGCACGTGCCTACCTCGTAATGGGCAAATGGGACAAGGCAGAAGAATATGCCAAAAAGGCACAAGCAGGATATTCTGTGATGTCTTCTGCAGAATATACCGACCGTGAGACGGGTTTCAATACGCCTAACGAGGCATGGATGTTCTGCATGACTTACAAGGATACAGACCCATGTATCAAGTACAACGATGCTGATACTTCTTGGGGATCTCAGATGTCGCTTGAGATCAACCCAGACAAGGATGTCTCTGCCTGTGGCTATGCTGCCAATTATGGTGATGCCAAGTTGATAGACCGTCACCTCTATGAGACCATTCCTGCTACCGACTGTCGCAAGAAGTGCTTTGTAGACTTCTCTACCAACGACATGGAAGGTACGGAACTCGAGAATAAGTTGAAGGAATATTCTGACTATCCTACATGGCTTGAGTATTCTGCAGGAGTGGCCAAGTGGCCAGGAACAGGTGGTCTGAGCTTGAAGTTCCGTACAGCCAATGGCGTGGAAGGACACAACAATACAGCCAAGGGCTTCCTCCAGTCTGTTCCATTGATGCGTGTTGAGGAAATGAAGCTCATCGAGGCAGAGGCTGCAGGTATGCAGGACGAGGCTCGTGGCAAGCAGTTGCTTGAGGCTTTTGCGAAGGCACGTGACCCACAATTCGTATATGGCAAGCACGTCAACGATAAGTATGGCAACAGCAGTAACTCAGGCTTCCAGAACGAGATTTGGTGGCAGCGTCGTGTAGAGCTTTGGGGCGAGGGCTTCGCTACTCTCGACATCAAGCGCTTTGGCAAGAGTGTGATTCGCAGCTATGCCGGTACTAACCACTGCGAGGAATCTCGTTGGAACACAACTGGTGTGGCACAATGGATGACCTTGATGATTGTGGAGAGTGAGGGTGCATACAATGCCGATTGTACTCAGAACCCGATGGTAACAACTCCTACAAGCGACTCAGAAGAGTATGTATGGTAAAACTTTAGTTTAACAGATAAAAGAAAAGAATATGAAAAAATATATTTATGGACTGTTCTTTGCCCTCGTGTCGGTAGCTATGTTTACCGCCTGCTCTGAGGATGAAGGTTCCGACATCGGTTCTGACAGCCAAGCTAAAGCAACTCTTTATCAGTACACAGCCACAGAGCCTAATGATGCTGATATTGATACGCAGATTCGTATCGCTACCAACAGCGCTACACAGAGTGCTTATCTATTGGTAGAGAAAACTGCTGATTATGAAAGTCGCCTTACTCAATTAGGCGAGGAAGGCTATAAGGACTATGTGATAGAGAATGGTGAAAAGGTAGAAGGCGCAGAAGGTGCTGCCAATATTGACAAGACCATCAAGAGCCTTAGTGGTGACAACACTATAGCCGTGGTTGCTGTAGGCGGTGGAAAGTCTTTGGCTACAGTACAGTTTACTGCCAACAGCTGGACTACAGTAGCCGAGGGTACTTACAATTTCAATGGTGTCGGTGCTCAGTTGTTTGGCGCTTCCAAACCTGCCACCTTGCAGGTAAATGATGCCAATCCTAAGTCATTCCGTTTCAAGAACTTCTGGGGAACAGGTAAACACATGACCTTTAATCTTACAGACAAAAAGGGAACAGACAGCAATGGACTTACCATCACCCAGCTTGTAGTTCCTGAGCAGGCTACTCCATATAAGAATGGTAACTACGGATTCATCTCTTATGCGGATGGACTCACTCGCCAGTCGGTAAACGCACCAAGCTTTATGTACGATGATTATTCCTGCATGATTGCCATGCAGTGGTATGACAGTGCTGGAAACTTGGGGCAGATCACGGGTTACGATACATTCGAACCCAACGAGTAAACAAAATGTTTATTATATTCTATAGAGAATGGCGAAGCCCCAAGTGCTTCGCCATTCTTGTTTAGAGTCAGTTTTACCCCCAAAAAAAATTATATAATATGAGAAAGACTCTTACACTTTTTATAGCTTCTCTGCTCGCTATGCCAAACTTCGCTAACGACCGAAGCGAAGAGGAAATGCAGACAATAGCACTGCAAACACTCTGCTCCTCAAATCTTCAGGCAGGTGGAGCCAAGAAGGCAGCAGCCAATATTGCCGTTGAGAAATATCAGTCATTAGATATGGTCAATGTCTATGGAATCAAGGGCAAAGGGGTGGTTTTCATCAGCAAAGACGACGACATAGAGCCTGTGCTTGGAATTTCTGATGAAGACTTTGATGTAAATAATATGCCTTGTGGCATGAAGTGGTGGCTGAATACAGCCAACAAATCACTTGAAAGGATGAAAGCCAAAGGTATTACTTACCGAGCTAATCAAATGACAGTAAGTGGACGCCCCACCTATTTCATCAAGACCTACTGGAATCAGGGGACACCCTTCAACAATCTTTGTCCGCAGATTAATGGCAGCGCAGCCCCAACGGGTTGTATAGCTACAGCTATGGCACAGATTATGAAGTACTATCAATATCCTGCTACAAGTAAGGGTACAGGCATATATTCCGTAACTACGTATAAAGATAAAAATGACAAAGAGGGCACCACTAAGTGGTATAAGCGAGAACTGGGACATACTTATCAATGGACAGCTATGCTGTCGAGCTATGGAATGATGTCAGAAGACGAGAATGATGCCGTAGCCACACTGATGGCGGATGCAGGTGCTGCCAGTCAAATGAATTATCAGGCTAATAGCAGTGGTACTATAGAATGGTATGCTGCCAAGGGATTTGCCGAGAACTTCAGATATGATTCTTTGGCTATCAGTTGTCTGCAGCGCGACTTCTATACCGATGCGGAATGGATAGAGATGGTACGCAAAGAAATGGAAGCTAAACAGCCTGTTCTCTACTGCGGTAGCGATGAGATAGAAGGAGGTCATGCCTTCTTGCTCGATGGCATACAGAGCGATGGTAAAGTACATGTCAACTGGGGATGGGGAAAGTCTGGAGACGGATGGTTTGATATTGATGTTCTGAGACCTAATATCACTGGGTTTACCGGAGAGGGTTTCAACATTGGTCAGAGTATGGTTTTAGGCTTCAAGAGACAGGAGACTCCGAGCGCTGACGAGGAAAACATTTCGCAATGGGTAACTGACGGATATAGTTTTTATATCAGCAATAACGAGTTGCACGTCAAACTGACTAACGCCTACAATTACAGTCATCGCGTGTTCGAGGGTAAATTAGACATCGTGCTACAAGGCACTGGTGACAATAATAGTAAACTCTATACTGATCCTATTTTCGAGACGGATACAGAAACACCTTATGTTGATATGTTGAGTGGTTTTAATTACGGTGACAAAGATCATCCTGAAGTTGATTTCAATCTGAGTCAGGATCCAGAGTTAAAGAATATTTCTGCAGGCACCTACAAACTGTTTCTTGGCTCTAAGTCGACAAAAGAAAAAGCCTATCAATGCTTACGTGGCGTAGGTGGCACCATCATGTACACACTTGCCGTTGCTGCCGATGGCACGATGACATTAGCACAGGATGGCACTTCTGCTATCTCTGCCGTTGCTGTTAAGCACAACATCTCTGCTCCTTACACCTATATATATAATATGCAAGGTCAGGAGGTGTATAAGTCAAAGACACAGGACTTCTGTCTCGATGATGTTCCTGCTCATGGCGTATTGATTGTGAAGCAAGGCAACACAACGAGAAAGGTTGTGAAGTAAGATTCTTCTGTTACTTATCAAATTCATTGTCCACCTTTGGTTACTTACCGTACCAAGGGTGGGCATTGTTGTTTATCTTCCTCACTCTCAAACATTTTCCCGTAAATTTCTTGCATCTTTCAGAAGAAAAGTGTAATTTTGCATAAGATTAGTTGCGCTCGGCAATTTGAAAGCAAGTTTTCATTGCGCTCACTGGCATAATCTTTGCATAAGATTAGCTGCATCTCAGCATAATATTCAAGCAAGCTTGATATTCTGCATTCGATTTGCATAATCTTTGCAATCGAGAAAAGTAGAACACTTTAAATAAGGAGGTAAATATGGATTTATTTGATAGCAAAAGACAAGAAAGATTAGAGGCTGCAAGAAAGGCTTCTGTAGCCAGCAAAGAAGCGGCAAGAAAATTCCTCATTGAGGCAGGAATTTTGTTGCCTAACGGAGAAGTTGCACCACATTTGCGATAGAAATATGGATGAATCTCTTTATTCCAGACGCTCCAATCTTGTGATTGGATTTCATGGTTGCGACCAATCTGTAGTAGAAGCTGTCATTGCTGGCAAGACAGAACTTCTTGCCAGCACAAATGATTATGACTGGTTGGGAAATGGCATCTACTTTTGGGAAAACAATGAAGAAAGAGCTTGGCAATGGGCTAAAGATTTAGCAAAAAGGAGAAATTCGCAAATTAAAGAACCGGCTGTTGTTGGAGCTATTATAGACTTGGGATATTGTTTTGACCTTACAGACAGTGCCTATCTTCAGGAATTGAAAGATGCTTATGAGTCTATGGTTGAACTCTATAAAGAGTCTGAATTAGAATTACCCCAAAATACATCTATCGGTAAATCTACAGATTTACTGATTAGAAAATTAGATTGTGCTGTTGTTCAAACAGCATTAACATACAACAAAAAGGCTAATGCCCATCCTTATGATTCTGTAAAAGGAGTCTTTTGGGAAGGACAGGAACTATATCCTAATGCAGGATTCAGAGAAAAGAATCATATTCAGATTTGTGTATGCAATCCAAATTGCATCAAAGGTTATTTTCTCCCCAGAGGAATCAATCAAGATTATCCTAACCCATAATATAATGAAATTAAATGAAGAGGAGATGTATAATGCCCACCCATGGTTACTTACCGTACCAAGGGTGGGCATTGTTGTTTTTTCATCTTTACTTTTCCCTAAGGAATATCGCAGAACAAATCATCGGATGATGACTTTACGTACTTCGCCATTGGCGTAACGTACGATGCAGACTCCAGGGCGAGGACCATTGAGGCGAGTTCCATTGAGCGAGTAATAAGCCACGATGCCATTCTCCTCGCCCGTCACGATGTCATGAATGCCTGAATCGATGATTGGGTCTACCACCTTCACCTCATCGAGGAAGAAACGCTTCCTGTTTGCCTTGAAGGTAACCTTTACTGTGCCTGTAGCTGTGATGTTGACACCAAACTGTTTCCAGGAGCCTTTCGGAATCGTAACGGTAGTCTTCGACAACGTGCCATTGTTGACAGAAAGCGTCAGGGAGGTGGCATCATTAGTGCCGTCCCACCCTCCTGCCTTGAATGACAGATAAGCAGAGCCATTGACGGAAAAGGCAGGAGTCGTAATATTACCAGCCGTACTGCTGTTGCCCAATCGTACACATTCGTTTCCTGAAAAAATTGTGCCTGTACTGGTCCATCCTTGGTTGTCGTACTCTTCTGCAATAGCTGGACTAAGGGCAATCATACCATTCCACTTATCATCATTGCCACCCGTTCCATCACACTTATCGAACGACTCGTAGAGCAAGATTGAGCCAGATGGGGTGACAGGAGTATCGGGATCGGTCTCTCCCCCACCACTACTACTGCGGTCTGCCTTGCTGAAGGTGAGCGAGGCTGTTCCGTCTGATGCCACACTGATGTCCTTGATATCCACATGCATGTACTTGGTGCCGTCGCTGTTCTTATTATATAAGGTGGCAGCAGGATTGGACTCGGCAGTAAGACTGTTGTTGGTGTTATAGGGATAAAGGTCGGAAGTAACGCCATAATCTGACGTAGACTTGCCTGCGCGGAAGATGGTTAAACGCTGATGGTCGTTATAATAAACATTTTTATGTTCATCATAGTAATTCCCCTTTGTATTGGGCATATTATTCCACCAGATATAGGCATCGTAGTCCACATGGGTGATCATCACACCTTCAGAAGGAAGATAAGCATCCCAACCTGTGTTTTGACGATTTTCCACGATGTAATATTCGTCCTCGTGTGCCTTATTCTTTACGACATAGGCACCGCCACCCTCGCTGATGGCTTTCAGCCCTGCGACGTTGAGGTCTTCCTCGATATGGGTAACATCCTGGAACGTTATCCAGCCACATTCATGCTTCTCGTAAGCCGAATAACCTGCAGGACATTTGCCGTCACCATTATAATTGCCTGCACACATCAGATCGTAATCGCCCATTCCGAACCAACCTGAATAGCCGGTATCATACAAGTCAGGGAAGCCCATGCAATGGGAGAACTCATGGCAAAAAGTTCCGATACCATCGATTTTGCCAGAACCATTCAGCTCTGCGCTGCAGGCATAAGTATCCACAGTGACATCATTAAAGGAAAGCGACTTACCATAATCGGATTCTGAAAGATAGTACATGTGTGGCCATACCGTAGATTTAGCACCGCCATCAGCCTCTCCCTTTCCTGCATAAAGCACAAACACCTGGTCTACTTCGCCATCGCCGTTCCAGTCGTATTTGGAGAAATCAACACCCTGAGTGGCTGCCCACTGACAAGCTTCAGCCACCATCTCGCCAGCGTGAAGGTCGTTGCCATAGGAATCATTTCCTCCATAATAGGAACATTGATTCTTCAGCTGACAGATACCTACGACATCAAAGTCGAGCTCGAACTGCCCTGCACTCTGCGCCTTGAAGTAATCTTTCACGCTGCCCGTAAAACCATTATCGGTATAGTTCTCACCATTGATCACTTTCTTGTAAAGTGACAAGTTGTGATCGCTTTGGAACTTGGAGTCGGTAAACTGAGCCAAGATGATCAGTCCCTTCTTCGTGCCTTGGAAAATATTAGTAACATTTGCCTTTCGCCTCACTGCGCGACGGTTGTTGGCCTTGGCTCTCCGTGCCACAGCCTTGCGACGGGAAGCCGAGAAATGGGTATCAGAATAAACCTGGTAAGTTGCTGAAGCAGCATCATAGAGATAACGTGTTCCGTCCGCACTCTGGTAATAGTGCATGAACTCATCGCCAACCAACTGTACCTTGACCTGTGTACCATCAGTAAGCGAAATGGTGCGCCAGACTCCTGGTTTGGCGGGTACTGCCATTGCCGACAAGGCAACAAAGAGCACAACCCATAATGTAAACCATCTTTTCATCGTAAGTCTTTTCGTTGTGTTTTAGTAATTGAATGTTATAGAACTTCAGCAAGTTCAGAAGTTATAGAATTTGTGTAACCATCCGTTAAGCGACGCAAATTTACGCATTTTATTTTCACCCCACAAGATTTTCTGCATAATTCTTGAAAAAACTATCGACTTTTCGCTAACGAGGAAGTTATCTTTCCCCAAAAAGACACTACATAGAAATGTGGGATAGAAAAAGAAAAGAAAAAAGTCCCGCATCATAAACATGACACGGGACTTTTGGGTGGATTATCCTATCCTACAGAGAACCCCAAGAAGACTCTCTGATGGATAGAAGAAAGAATTTACTTGAGGGCGAACTTAATGGCAGAAACCTTACCATCGATGTCGGCTACGAGGTGATAAACACCTGCTATAGAGCCAGAAAGGTTAAGGCTAACCTTATCGCCTGCATGTACAGGAGCGGCTATCTGCTGAGCCATCAACTGACCGGCATTGCTGTAAACACGGAGCACGGCCTTGTCGGCATTGACATGGAGAGTAACCTCACCATTCTCGTTGACCGTTATATCACCCTTGTTGCTGCCATCGGCCTCAACACCGTCGATGCCTGTGGTCTCTGATACGGTCAGAGAGATGACACCTGTAGAAGAAGCACCGTTGGCATCGGTAGCCACTACGTTGATGTGAGTCTTACCTGCTGCCTTGCCAGCCACGATGAATCCATCTTCCGACTTGAAGACAGTAGCTACAGATGCATCCTCAACAGAAGCTGTGTAGGTCATCTTGTCGCCATCCACATCCTTGAAGAGCTCAGCGAAGTTGTACTGACCAGAGGTCTCGCCAACCTTCATAGCCAACTCTGTGGCACCTACGTACTCAGGAGCACGGTTGGTATGCTCTACATTGTAGTTGACAACAGCTGAGCTAACATTGCCAGACTCGTCCTTGGCATTAACGGTGAAGGTATGCTTGCCAGCTGTACCGTAATCAGGAGCAAGAACGACACGGAGCTTCAAGCTGCCGCCTTCCTCAACAGAATAAGTACCATTGCTTTCAGAAATACCTTCCTGAGTGCCGTCCTCATTCTCATAGCTCTCAACAGCAGCGATGCCGTCTGCATCTTCCAAACTTACGGTGAAAGCCTCACCCTCAGCATCAGCAACTGTTACATCAACAGCTGCCTTGCTTGCCTCAGGAACAGTGGTCTCACCTTCAGGAGCGGTGATGGTAGGAGCTGCATTCTTGTCGAGATAGATGTGATAGTTGTAGAGCTTGTTCATAGGATCATTGCTCTTCACTACGAGAGTAGCCTTGTTGTTCTTAGAGAAGTAAGCGCTCTTGGCATTCACCTCGAACTGTACAGGAAGCGACTCGCTTGGAGCAATCTCACCTTCCTTCTTCTCGTTGAGCAAC
>ERZ1034984.1751-NODE-1751-length-19259-cov-10.874557_pt1 | contig 19259 bp, 16 predicted proteins | sample MGYA00520589_ERZ1034984 | MGnify/ENA primary metagenome ERZ1034984 (study PRJEB33766, sample SAMN09781790) | gut metagenome | biome: gut microbiome | host: Homo sapiens | place: Madagascar | study: EMG produced TPA metagenomics assembly of the PRJNA485056 data... | reverse complement strand
TATTTATACTTAATAATGTTAAATCAAACCTTAAAATCATACTTTACCAGCCAAACAAAGTGGTTTCCAAGATAAAAGTGTTATCTTTGTAACGTCTATATCCATACCGGAAGCCCCGATGGGCAGAGGTTGGGCAGACATTTATATATATAAGGCGTAACTGTACGCTTTGGTTTTGACATTCTGAGAACTTCGCAACTTCATCTGTTCGTCAAAAACAAAGCAACGGGAACGCCTCATGGGGTGTATTGTATACAGCTCTCATTGGCTTCGTTCAATTCAATGAATGTTGTCAAGAGTGTTTCTATATATTTACACTAACGTGGGGCTTTCGGCGTTGCTCGTTTCGACGAACAGGGCAATGCGAAGGCCTTCAGAATGTGGAACGAGTGACAGACTGGCTCCACGTTTGAATCAGTATGTATTTTGTAAGTATCTGTAAATCAAAAGAAACTTTACGGCATCAAGCGTAAATGATACCATAAAGTTCCCATCGTCTGCGAGAAATCAATCTTGTGTTGTTTATATCAGAAGGTGAATTGTTTGTTGCAAATTAGCGATTAACATCCATTAACTCATCTTTTGCAATTTCAATGGCTGTAAGTTTCAATTCGTCTTCACCCTCCAAAGCATCCAATACTTTGTCGGCAAGCCAAAGAGTGAGCATTTCCTTTTCATCCACTTTGAAGTATGTTGCCATTTGAATTACTTGACTTCTCTTTGCTCGCCTATCCCCACGTTCAATCTTGCTGAACATTGGAGTATCTATTTCTAAGTATGCAGCTACTTGACGCTGCAATATTCCTTGTTCGTCTCTTAGAGACCTTATCTTGTTTCCTAATAACATATCCGTTTTATTCTTTGTCTAATATTACGATTTCCCAATAGCCTCCAAATCTACCACCTGTTCGTTTAATTTTGCCTAATTCACGAAGTTTACGTATTTGCTTCTCAACTCCTCGTGAAGACATATTCAATTGCATTGCGATTTCAGCGGCTGTTATATGTGGGTCTTGTTTTATAATATCTATAATCAAGTCCTTTGTTTCCGAACTTCTTTCCGAACTTTTCGTTTTTGTTTCCGAACTTCTTTCCGAACCAAGTATGTCTGTTTCCGAACTGTTGCTATTCGTTTCCGAACTTTCACGACATCCTTCATGAACAGGAATAGTAACCAAGAACGTCAAGCGGTCATCTGTAGTTTCAAAGATGGCACGTGGTGAACCATTCTCTACTAACTTTGTTTGTATTGTTGGAACACCAGTTGAGCGACCCTCTGTAAGGTCAAGTTCTTTTAAGAAATCACCCAAACGACGGTTACGATAGCGACGGCTTTTTAGCATATCGCCCTTTTCTATATCCTCCTTGGAGATGCTTCTGTCAGGTCCAGGACAATTGAGTATAGAGATTCCGCTTGGTTCAATGGTAATCTCTATTGGTTCATGCTGCAAGAAATCTCTGTGATATACAGAGTTTACAACTGCTTCCTCAATAGCATCGTATGGATAGTTCCAAAAACGTTCTGCCTCCTGCCTACCGGAAATCTTACGCACATGCTCTTTGAGTACATTGCTCTTGATGTAATCCATTGTCTGTTTTATCATCTGCGGAACACTGCCTTTGAATGTAACTTCTGTGAAATTGTTTGGATCATTCATCTTTCCGTTAGGGAATGTCACTACATCAATCTGAGTGTAAGGGAAGAACTTGCTTGGATTCTCGCAGAACATCATGGCTACCACATTGCGAAGCAAACGGTTTTCTTTTGGTCCTGTGTACAGTTCCATTTGGTCAAGTATGGTAGAAAGCGGAGTCGTTATCACATCATCAGCCAGTTTGCTACCCACTTTGACAAGATAATCACGAAGAAGCACCAGAGAAATATCTTCCAACTGGATGTCGCTATTGCCTCGTTCATCAAAAGGCACACGATTAGCCAACTCTCGCAATTCAACGAGAACTTCACCTCTTGCCTCAATGCTACTTGTGCCACTGCGAATGTAGAAATATTCTTTTGTCCCTTTCGCTGTTACGTTTACAGGCACAGAATATGGACGGTAACTGCCAGCAGGACACCATATAACTATCAACTGTTTGCCATCAACCTCCTCTACAGAAGTGCGAGGCAAGTAGTATGGAGTCATTTTGTTGTTGTAACCCACCATCTCTTGCAAAATGTTATCTATATTTTCTATTGGCACGCCTTCTACAGGTCGTATTGCCATGCCTGTCTTATCATCGGTATCTACACCTACAATGATATATCCACCACCAAGGTCATCAAAGTCATTGGCGAAAGCACATATACTGTGATATATGCTTCCTGGGTTCCAACCTTTCTTGAACTCAATGCGGTTAGATTCTATTTTCTGCTTGTTAAGCAGGTCGTTTATGTTTATTGCGAGTGCCATAAAATGTTTTTTAATTGGGCATTATGTAGCCTTTGTCTTCAGCCTTGTTCACGATTTTAACCAAACGCTTACATTGTGAGGCAGAAGGTAAATTCTGCTTTGCAATGTAGTCTGCAATTCCTTTTATAAAGCTACAATCACCATAAGAAAGAACGTTCTCTTTCATAAGGTCATTGTATACTTTCATCCAATAATTTGCTCCAAGATTGAAAATTTCCACAGATGCATCAATAGCTGCGTCAAACTTATGTGCACGTTTTGCTGCACGTTCTGCATTTTTTGTTTCTTCGATAGACACTAATGTTGACAAGAATGTTTCACCAAGTGTATATTTGTAATCTTGGAAATTCTTCCATACAGCTTGTGTACGTGATATGGTTCTAACGATACCTCCGTTTGCTTGATCCATCAAGAAGTTATGAGTACAATACGCAAGTCTCAACAATTCTTCTGCCAATTCAGGATAAAGAGTTTGTTTCTGCCATATATAACGCCAGTCTATATCTTTGCCTTTAGGGATGAGAGTCATGAGTTTGGCTATCGTATATGGGACTATCTGGGCTTTGTTACCACCTTTAGGATACCATGAAGCCTTACTAATCAATCCATCAAGAGTATCGAAAAGTATAACGGAGCTAACGCATTTACGGAAGAAATCCTCATTTATACTATCTCTATTCTCATCGTAAATTTTTTCAATAACACCAGCAAATCTATTGAAATTGATTGCAGAACTTTGGCATACTTGATGTAGATTCATCAGTATTGTATTGTAACATTTTGCAAGCTTTTCCTTTTTGATGACTTGATTCTTAGGATGCATCTCACAAAATTTCTTTTTCTGTGCTGGTGTCAGTTTCATTTGTTCCTGTTCCCATTTGCCTCGCGAACGCTCATAAAACCATATCGTTTGATATGGATTTCCATTTACAGGAGGTGCCATTACCTTTTTAGACAATTTTTCCATTAACACATGGAATGGGTGGTTAGAGAAAAAATCAGCCTCAGAAACAGCATTTTGGCTATTTGCACATTGTGAAATAGTCTTTGTTATGCTGTTATATTGCTCTACTTGTTCTTCAGACAAATCATTTTCAACATTCAAGACTGTCAATTTCATCGGAACATACAAATTATCCATGCCATAGCGAGCTTCTTTTTTAATGATGGCATTAGCCAAAGAAGCCGTCGTTTGACCTCCGTTGATAATTTGCAAATCCTTAAAATGTACTATTTGAGTTTTATCTGCAGAAAATGAAACAGAACGAGCAACAACAGCTATACCATTATTGAAAGTGAAGAAATTCTCAGGATGATTTATGATAGTATCTCTAATTCCTTTGTTGACTTTTCCTCTTACACTTAAAAATGCTCGCACATTGCCTTGTAGTAGTTTGCTTCCATATTTTAGGTAAATGTCAGCAAGAAACTTACCTGGCACAATGCCAAGATAGGCATCATATTCACTGTCAACTCCAATGTCTGCTTTTAGACACTGGATACCATCACAACCAAAGTCAGCAGTATCTATTTCTATTATCTCACTTGAATTAGAGGCAAATGTTTGATAGAATCGTTCTAATGTCCATACGTTAAGTTCGACAGGACGATCCAAAAATTCTGGTTTTGACAAATTCTTCACTTGCTTGCTTAGTGTGGCATTAGACAATATAAAGAATTTGAAACGAAGGATTTCTGTAGATAGCAATCCTTTACCTATCTTTTTACGAAACTCATTTGCTATAATCAGTGCTGGATCGGAATCGTCACAATATTTGCTGATATTACCTTGTACACATTCATCAAGGAAATTCAACATATGTGTGTATATATCCTCTATACGTGAATTTGTAAGTGTTGGGGTACTATCACGTTCATTGGTAAAATCACTTGCAATCAAAATTAATGCCCCATCAGCTTCATCATATGCGTAAGCATCAAATGCAAGCAATCTATTTCGAGAACCGCGCATCTCTACAGACATTGGTATAGGATCGTTCAACTCTCCGATTTCTTCCAAGTCCGAAAGATATTTCTCTATGAATTGAGTTTCAGGCTCAGTGCCTTCATGTTCGGCATTGAACCTCAATTCATCCATAAATTGTTTTCTATATTCCTCGATGTCCATAATTTAAAGATTTGTTCTTTACGAAATTTTAAACTTTTCTATATTTGAGAGTACAATATCATATTGTATTTTAGAAATTGCTTTAGGTAATTTCTCTCTCATAACTCTTGGAAAATCGTTTCCTTCAACTTTATATATATTCATAGCCTTCAAGTCGTATACATAATTGTCATTTTCGGGAGAAAAGTCAAAGCCGTATAGTCCAAGCTTAGCAAGAAAGTAATCCTTTTGGATAGTGGAACTTATAGAGGCAATAATGTTAGTGACAAGTGCATTTAACCTTAACCCATTATATGATGTGCTCATCTTCTCTAAAGCATATACAACAAGGGAACCGCAGACTTCACTGTCCAATTGCTCTACTGACGAGATGTGAACAGTCTCCTTGCCTACAGCTATTGTTTTAATTTCATACCATTCTTCATCAAGCGAAAAATCCTTATGAGTCTTTTCTGGGCCAGTCCAACTTTCCAACGCCTTATCTAAACCTTTATCAGGAATCATCACACCTTTAAGAAAAAGTAGCTCACCAATCAACCCCATGATTTCAATCTCTGAGAGATTTCCATGATTAGGCTTAAACAATTGTTTCCAAGAAAAATAGCGAGTTCTTAAAGTGTGATAAGCGGTTTCATCGTCATTGATAACTGCACATGAAGACATTAAATCTTCACAAAAAGTGCAGAAATACTCAAGTAAAGAAGGTCTCTCCAATGAGAATCGTAAGAAAATGTCGTTGTTACAATTGATGTGAGATACACTTATAATCTCAGAACTTTTGGTTTTGGAGATTTTAAAACTACCTCTAAAGTCGAAAGAATAACGGCCATACTCGTCCCTTCCAACATAGATATTAATATTACGATTATTACCTATGCGGATGAAATGACTTGCAGGGATATCTCCTGAAAGGATTGTGAAAATCTTAGTCTGCATCGTCTACCTCCTCTTCTTCTATATCCTCAATATTGAGACGTTGAAAAATCTTGTTTATTTTGTAATGAACAGCATTTTCCATTCCTTGTACTCCTGGCAAACCTATTGCAAAAGCGATAATTTTGTCATTGCCAAGTTCTGTACGGAATTTGGTCATTCGCTCATTCTCGTCAGATGTCGCTTCCTTGGGCGCTATGGGCATGATAATGAAAATTGGTTTCCTTTGCGGCAAGTATTGAAAATATGCTTTCAGTTTAAATTCACGTCCTTCAGTAGGTTCTCCTTTTGAAATCCAATCCTCTGTACATCTTTTTTCAGCAAGCTGTATCTGCTCCTTTGATAAAGCGAATTTGCCTTCTGAGCTACCACTTAATACTCTACGCCTAGAACTAATTTGTACTACATTTTTATTCCCATATTCAATGGAACGTTTCATGCACCTTATAGCTTTTAACCCATCGAAAGAAACATGCTCTTGGCTTTCACCACCTTCTATCACTATATCCCATAGTTCTATTCCTGTATTGTTTGGATCGGATAAGAACTCCAAAATGTTAGGAATGTGGAAATTACCATTTGCCATTGAACATTTTATGTTTTTAAGAAATGAAATTACTAAATCCTTTGGTACATTCTCGAAGAATCTTGAAGTTCCATCGGATGCATCACACACATCTTTATTTGACTTTTTAACCAAATCCGTGTATCTGAGAGTGTATCCTCCAGCAAACAATCTGGCTATCAAATCACCTGTTTGTTTAAGGTTATTTCTGTTATGCTCGATGTTAAAACTCACATAAGGTGTATCATAGATATTTCCATAGAATGAATAGCGAACATCTAAGCCAAGAGCATTACGCATCTTATTGGATGCTGTTATCTGTAACTCCACGGAATTGTCTCGAACCTTAATACCAAAATCTTTTGGTGTAAGGCGTTGGTCGTACATGTCTTTAATATTGTCTTTCAATTCTTGAGAAGATCTCGCTACTTCTGCATACCATTCTGCACTATTCTTGCTTGTCCAAATTTGGAATATATCATCATAACCAGCACGATAGCCAAACCAACGTCCCATCTGCATTAACACATCAAAAGTTGAAGTGTTACGATAAAAGTAACTTACAAGAAGTCCTTCCAAAGTAAGCCCACGGGACAGGGCAAGTCCACCCACTGCAATGACACGTAAAATTTTATTGTTACGATAGTCAAGAGCACTGCTCTGTTTAGAGCCATTGACTACCATAATTTTAATTTTATCTATAGCATTTAGTATGGTCTGTTTCTGTATGATGCGCTCAAAAGTTATGTCATGAACATGTACAAAATGCTTATTCCAAATAGTTTCAAACCTTTTGTATAAAGGCAAGGACTTATTGCTCTCCGAATCGTCACTAAAGTTGAATCGGATGTCATCTACTATTTTTTCGTGCAATGTTTCAATATGTTCAGCAATATACTTTTGTACTTTTATAAAACGGCTCATATTAACTAACATACTGCGTGGAGAGGAATGGTTTCCTCGTAAATCACGTATTGTATTAGCTAAATAGAAACAATAGACAGCTTCATCCAATGATTTTGGTAGTTGCCCATTCCATTCTTTTTTATGACGGTAATAAAATGTACCTGAATTTAATGTCTCGGCATCATTCTCTACCATATCATGATATTCTTCTGATGTGTAATCAGGTTCTTCTATATCGGTTATGTAGCGAAGATTCCTGTAATAAGGACCATCCTCATAGAATATTTTTTGAGCACCCACATAATTAGATGGTGGCTCTAAAGCATAAATAAAATGTTCAGGAAATAGATCTGCATTTCTCATGCTGTCAACGGAGTCTGGATCTATGAAAACATTTGCGAATGGCGTTGCTGTAAACCCTACATAAGTTGTATCTTTGAATAAGCAACATACTTGGCGTATGAGCTTATTTGTTTTTGTGGGATCCGTTTCGTCTTTCTTGGTGTTTACGGATGCATTGTCTGCTTCATCGTCAATAAGTAACATTGGTATATCAATGTAACCCTTTACTGTATCAACATTTTGATCATATAACCATTTATAAAGTTTGTTTAATACAGATACATTCTTCTTAACGACAAAAACTATAAGTGAGTTTTGTGAATTTAAAGACATGGCAATTTTATCATGGTTGCCAACAAAATCACTTACACATGATGTAAAAGACGTAGCTCTAAGTTGCTTGTTGTCTTTTCCAACACCAATTTTGTTGCTAACCACTTGTTTGCCAACTTTTTTATACGTTATGCCGACAATACTTTCGTCTATACGTTCTTGCGTTTGCTGTCGAAGGCTTTCTGTTATACCAGCAAGGAGTATTACAACTTTATATCCAGCATCAGCAGCTTTGCAAATAAGACCTGAGTATGTGGCTGTTTTACCGGATTGGACATCACCAATTACAAGTCCTTTTCTAAATCTCTTACCCTCAAACAGCTCTTTTGGATTTCCAAGACAATTCATGATGTTAGGCAAAGTTTCTTCATCCAAAAGATTTATACTCTTAATGTTAAAAGAGGGATTTGCCAAGAGAAGACTTTTGTATCTATTCCAAAAGTAAGGATCTTCTATTTTGTCATTGCTGTACCATTCGTTAGCATTGTCGTAATCGTCAAATATAACATGCCCTTTAGCGTGAGTTATCTGGAACTGGTATTCAATATCAGTAAAAAGACGTTTTTTGGCTTTGCCATCACATGAAACTGGAAACAAAGATACAGCTCTATCTATATAAGAACTAATGTTCTCATATTTTACCTCTTTACCAGCGCTTTTGTCAGCGTTGATAAATCCATATGTAATTTGCTTTAATGATAAGTATAAATCGTCCGTCATATTTAACTCTTAAAGTTTTCAATAAGTTTAACTCTTATTTTCGGATACTTACAAAAAGGCTCAGATTTCATCAAGCCATTTATAATATCCTCATACGATTGATTACCTGTAGATTTTAATGTCGCGATCATAGTTACTGCAATCTGAAAGACATCATCGAATCTACTATCTGTTTCTTCACCAGAAATTACTTCATTAGATTTGTCTATATACATTTGCTGTGTTGGAATATTCCTTTCTATTTCAGTTAGTAATATTTCCAAATAACTATAATCGGAATCAGACATCTTTTCTCTGACAAATTTGTAAAGTTTACTTTCCCGATTTATCTGATAGAAAAAAGTATTATTACGTCCTTCTTTTCTATCCCAAATATAATCGGTATCATCATCAATCTTTACAGTTCGTCCTCTATAAGTTTGCTGATTCACCGAGATGTCCAACGCTTCAACAACAGTTCTCTTTAACTGATGAAGAATTCTCTTTGGTATGCTGGCATTCTGTTTCTTTATGTCAATACCCCATATGTCATCAAGAGAATTTGGAATGTCTACACGAATACGAGCATTCTTTGTTAGTTCAGCACGTGGTTTCATACCAAACCAAGTTCCCCATATAATCAAACGATTATTGCGATAAATATAAAAACCTTGTTTAGTTCTAAGGTTTTCTATTCCACCAATAAGTTTCTTATCGCTTTCACTCATGTCTGTAGCAAACGGCAAGACAAAAGGCTTGATATAAATAAGACGCTCCTTGCCTTCACTATCATTTATGGCAATGGTACGCTCCTTTTTATAGGTTGTCTTGGGATGATGCTCTAAAAAAGGATCAAGTGGTTTAACAGACTGTTTGTTGATGTATATCTTTAATTTTGAAGTTGTGGTTTGGGACAAGAATCTATGATAGATCAATGCCAATGTCTTTTCAAGAGATTTTCGCAAATCAATAAGTGTTTCATATACTTGTCCATCACTTGATTTGGATATAACATCGAAATCCTGCCAAAGCACAAGTGTTCCTTTCTTATTTTCTATCAATGAGTTTATATACGGAAGTTTACTTATTTCATTTTCTGTAAGTTCTTGTACAATCCAGTCCTGTTTCTTCTGAATATAAACATAATCCCATGTATAAGCGTTGAGATTTGAATTCGTGTCAAAACTAACGACAGTTAGATTTCGGCATTGGGAAAGAGAAGCTGCTTTCATTCCCAAACCAAAGCGACCTAAATCATCCTGTTTACGTTCTATTTCTGAAGCCATGCAACCATAACGCATAGCTTCAAATAGTTCATTATCTGTCATACCGTCACCATTGTCCATAATGCCAACAGCTATTGAGTCGAGAGGATTAGTAGGAAATAATATTTTAATGATTGAAGCATGAGCACTGATACTATTATCAATAACATCAGCAACCGCAGACTCAAAGGTGTAACCCATAGAACGCAAAGAGCCCATTAGAGTTGATGCCTTCGGTACATTGATTTTATCTTTGCTCATATTTCTTGTAATTTTTAGAAATTTTTACGATTTGAGAAAAAACTGCTTTTGCAAGCAATGGCGGAACTGCATTTCCTATTTGTTGTTGTATGTGAGATATCGGGCCTTCAAAGATAAAGTTGTCTGGGAAACTTTGTAAACGGGCTGCTTCTCTTACGGAAAGTCCTCTATCCTGATATGGGTGAATCAACATACTTTTACGATAGTTTGATATTACAACAGAAGGTTTGTTTGCAACAAGTCTTTTGTAAATTCCACTATGACAACGCCCCTTGTCCGCATAATTTTTCATCAAATAATCAGGAATGTTGCGCCAATTTCCACCTTGTGGAATATGCCGATACCTTTCTATAACAAGTTCATTGTTGCGTGACACATAGTTCTGTGTAGCAACATCTGATTTCTTGCGCATTTGTTGTGCATAATCACTGGACTGCTCAAAAGGTATCATGTAAGGTGCTTCTGCAAGCATTTGTCCATTAGCAAGTATTGGTAAATCTGCTATAGCTTCTTCAACAGTGACTTCATAATCAAATGGTTTTGGAAATTCGAATTCTATTCCATTCTTATTCCCAACCATAAAAAAACGGTTCCTTTTTTGTGGTACTCCATAGTCAGAAGCCCACAGGACTTCAGATTTCACTTTGTATCCTAATTCTTGGAAACAATTTTCAATCATGGTCTTTGTTTGGCCTTCATTGATGTTGGTAAGCCCCCACACGTTTTCTAAGACGAACCATGTAGGTTTAATTTCTTTAACCAATCTTACAAATTCTAAGAATAAAAAATTATTCTTATTCTCCATATTCCTTGTCCGTGTATTGGAAAGGGAAAAGCCTTGGCATGGAGGCCCTCCCATAATTACAAACACAGGATGATTTTTGGAGATAAGATCAGATGATTTTATATCCTTAATATCACCTTGGTGTACTTCTGCCCCCTTGTGATTTCGCAAGAAGGTTTTAGCTGCACTTGGATTAATTTCTACAGCATGACTGATTTTTATTCCAACCATTTCTGCACCAAGACTTAGACCTCCTGCACCAGAAAAAATATCTATTCCGTACAGCATTGTTTTTTTATTACTCTTTATTCATTTATTATAATTCAGAATTTGTTTTAACAACATTCTATTATGTTCATTACAAGTGACAGATTATCTTTTAAAAGAATTGTCAATTATTGACTACAAAAGTAAGAAATCTTATTCAGACGAAAGAATAAATAATTGGAAATCTTTACTTCTAGCATCACATTTCTGTAATTTGAGGCGATTTGTGGTAATTAACGCTACAAATCGCCTCTCATTGTCATTATCTGGATAAACCTTGTGACTTCTTTTTTGGTGGTGCTCCTAATCCCAACTTCTGTGTTCCGTCCCAATTCGTAAGTTGGTCAGCACAACCATTGGAGCCACCGAGTGAAACGTATGTATCTGCGCTGCACGACATGTAATCAATGAACGAAAGGAAGTTCTGAATGATGGGTTCGGTATAAACAACCTCATCGGTAGCAAAGAGTTTTGTCCAGTGTGCGACACATTCTCTCCGATAGTTGCCACAACCATTCCATTCCATGCTCGCGAGAAATCTTTCAACGGCAAACTTTGCTCCTTGTGGAGAGCAAAGCGCAATGTTGGATTTTGTAGCAGTAGCCATAATACCATAATAGATTGCTTTGGCTTCTTTTTCATCGAAATCTATTCTGCTTGATTGCGAAAAGGCTTTAAGCTGTTCATTACCTTCACTAATGAATCGGTCAAGTACACCTTGGTATCTGTCTTGTCTTACCTGTTCTTCACGTTTTGCCTCCGCTTCTTGTTCCTTGCGTTCTTCCACACGTTTAACAGCTTCAATTATTTCAGGCTGCTTTGTCAAGTCGTTCCATTGAAGAACCAAGATTTTGTATTTCTCCCATAAAGTATTGTAATCAGTCTTGAGTCTTGTAATGTCCTCGTTTTTTGAGACTAATTGGGTATTGAGACTTTCAATAACGGCATCCTTTTGAGCGGTTACTCGTCTGACTGCGTTCTCGTCAAGTTGCGATATGCGTTGTTTTACCTCCGTATTTTCAGCCTTTAGCGTGTCGTTTCCTTTCTGCAAAGCCTTGTTCTCAATAATCAGTTTGTTGAGTTGCTGCATATAGTAAGTGTAAGTTTTGTTGACAGATGCTCGTATACCATTATTCTGCTTGTCACGTTCAGCGTTGATGGCAACGACAAGAGCCTTGATAGCGTCATTGATGTTTGTTGTCCGTTCCTCTCGCCAAGTCTTTTGCCCGATAAGTGCAGGAATAGGAATGGCAAGTTCTTTCTTAACGGCATCCATTGCCTCTTGAACTGGTGTCTTGATGTTGAGAAGAGGGAATGTAAGCTCTTGCTTGTCAATAGTGGCAAGCACAGCGTATTTCTCCACCTTGTCAAGAGCAGCTTTCGCCTGTCGCTCGGCTTCAAGAACGATTTTGTTCTTATGTCTTCGTCCTCGTTTCTCTTCCTCGGACAATTCATTGTAAGGGATACCGCGTGCAAGACCATACTTGCGGCCAACCTCATTGTGATAGTCTGTATGAAGTTGCGAGAGATATTCCGACTTTGCTTTCTCGTCTCTCCCCACACCTTGGCATAAGACACGCGCTCAACATAATCTTTTGAGGCAGTATGCTTGGTGTAGTTGTCTCGCTTCTCTTTGGGTAATGCTCTCCATTCTTTAGTTGAAAGCACTATGTCGGGATTGTTCTTGTTGACATACTTACTGCCTATGCGTCCACGTTTCTTGACTTTCTCCACAGGAATAGTCTGTACATGGGCATGGATGCTTGTTTCGTCACAATGGACTGCGAAACTGATAATATTATCCTCACCCCATTTGCAACAGGCAAAGTCGTATGTGTCCTTTGCCCATTTATAAATGCCTTGTTGCAATACGATGTGGCTATGATCTGCATCAGGATTGGCTGTGTCTATCCCTTGGTTGCCAAAAGCGAGGTTGTACAGCACGTCATGGTCGCCACTGAATATCATGCCGACAGTGCAATTCGGACTGTTCTTTGATACTTGGTCGGGATGCTTGGCATCCATGTATGGCTTGAAGCCCAATTCATCAAGACGCATCTGAATGCGCTCGTGGAGTGGAATGGGATTGGAACCAAGAGGGACAATCTTTCCATCCTTGACTATCTCAAAGTTGAGATTCTTGCGAGAGAAGTTGTAATGATTGTTCTTCTCCTTGTCGGCATTCTTCAGACGATAAACATTCTCGTCCCAGCCTCTGCGTTCCGCCTCGTTGCCCACTTGGGCGGAGAATGATTTCTTGTCTTTGCCGACATGGATAGCGGCACGTGGTATGTTGCTTTGCATATTGTATTTCTGTCTTGTTGATATTGTAAAAGGCGTAACTCGGTATAATGGCAGCAGGTCTCGGGCGGAGCCTGAGCATAATAGAAGGACTTTTTAAGTGAACAGCGTCAGCAAGTGAATCTAAAAGTCCCTATTATGTTCATGGACTTTTGCAAAAAGTCGGCTCCCTCACGAAAGACAGCTTCTATCCTTGACTATCCGCCATCTGTGCGTTTTCCGTCCGGTAGGTTAGATTACGATAGACCACCTTTGTCATCATCTCGTTGAGTCGGTCGGCAATTCGGTCACCATATCGCTGACGGATTTCCTTGGGCTCAAGGTTTGTGGTGAAGACCGTGAACAGTTGTGCGTCATACCGCATAGCCAAGAGTTCCTTGATGGGATAAATGAAATTGCCGTAGTCCTGCACTTCAGCAGGTTCAGTGCCAATATCGTCTATACCTAATATATCAGCTTCCGCCAATTTGCAAAACTTATTATAGTCCGTCTTGCGGATTTGCACAATCTGCATGGCATTGACAATGGTAAAACTATAGTAGTTATCAGAACTATGTCCAGCATTAGGCGATATGTTCGGTTTGAGGATTTCCAATCTTCTGACAAGGTTCTGCAATGCCTTGAGCATAGTGGTCTTGCCGTTGCCGCATCCGCCACATAGAACGATTCCGAACTTTGCAGTGTTTGCAGTCAGGCAATTGGCTACCTGTTTGAGTTGCTCTTCAACAAAACCATTATAGATAAACCTGCGGTAGCGGAGCTGTACTTCCATGATATATGCTGCCAGAAGATATTCGTATGCCTGCTCCTCCAACATAGGCAGTCTAAAACGCCCCGTCATAGTCCGTCCCTTCCGCAGGAACTGGACAAGTCCTGCGATTCTCTTTTCGTTTACTATTTCCATATACATCTCCGTTTTTACTGTCAAAAATCTCACACCTTCCCTTTATAAAAGAATCTTTGCTTTGGTGTTTGTCTTTATCTTTAATATGTGTCAAGTCCTGTGTCAAACCATGCGTCAAGTTATCCGTCAAGCCTACTGTCAAGTTATCTGTCCATTCAAGCAGTGTGTAATTGGACGGTAGATGACGGGATTTGCCTTCTGTAAAAGCGATAAGTTTGCGCTCGGCTAGATGCTTCCGTGCCGTGATGACAGTTTGCCTTGATAGGCGCAAGTCTTCACATATTCTTGTTGTGGAGCACGCAAACGGCATTTTCCAATACCGCTTGTTGCTCTCGTTCACAAGGTAGGCAAACAAGGCTATCTCACTCGCTGGCAATGGCGACAACAAAGCAGAACGCCAAAGCTGGTTCATGTATTCGATATACGTCATACGCTCTCTTTACTATCGTTGTCATAAGCATTAGGCAAGTTCTTGTCCACTTTACTCTTCCGTTTGCAATAGCCAGCAACTGTTTCGTTCATAGAGCGAGCGTGTGTAATGGCTTTGACTGCCGAGGCAGGGTACATGTTCTTGTTGCCAAACTTGATGTGTTGCAAGTAACCAGTGCGATGCCACTGCCATAGGGTAGCAGGGCATACATTGAAAATTTTACAAACGTCATCTGTTGTAAGAAAGGTTTCCTCAGGTTCTTCCTTGCGAGCAGACGCAGCTTGTTCCTCCCATTCCTTGCGTGACTGCGCCAAGAGAGCATTTGCAAAATGGTGAAGGTCTTCGGGAGTAACGGTTAGTGCTACCTGTCCTCCCATCTTTGTCAATGACATGATATCAACCATATATATTCTTTTGATATTCGTTATACATACGCTGTCTTGCTCGTAAACCAGGATGCTCTTTCTCGCAGCGTGATAAAAAAGAAACACCGCCAATCCGCTGGCTTGTCGGATTGACGGTGCAAAGGTATATGGCTTTTGACGGCTTTCGATGAGATTTGAATAGGCAGTAGGATGCGACTACTATTGACTACTCTTTGTTAATGGAATTAACGTGACAACATCAAAAATCCTTAGCCAAATGCTGTTTTACGTTTGGCTAAGGATTGTAAATGGCAGCAGATTGTCAGAAACGAAATATGCTGCGACAATATGCAATAATCATAGAAAGGAAGTTCTTGCGTCCTAATTTGCGGTCGTAGAAGTGTACATTGTTTTTATCGGTGACATTGTAGCCTATGGCATTTCGCAAAGACCTTCTGTGATACTTGATTTTCTCCTCAACCTGTTTCTTGACAGCATCGGACTCGTATTCCAAGTTTATATGATACTTGCTGAAATACTTGTCGAAACTACTTTTCTTCAGGTTGAATTCATCGACCAGCAGACTGCGAGGAATTGTTGGGAACAATATGCCGTCCTCTATTGGACAATGGATAATGACGGCTGCATCATCTGGATGTTCACCTCTGATAAGCTGGTGAAGTCCATGATGGATAGCATAGTATTGTGCTGCGAATGGAGTGTATTCAATAAGTTTGGTCGGACGTTCCTCATTCGACACCCCACGAATAATCTTCAAGAACCCTAATACCATCTTTTGGGTTATGCCATCAAAGTGCTTCCGTATCAGTTCCTTGGTCAATGCCTCCATCTCGTCATAATGGCTGTTTCCTCTAATGGCAATATATTTTAATGTCTTGCGGATTGAAGGTTTCTTTGCCAATTCTTCCCAAGGTGTAGTTTGGTATGACATAACAGCAAGAATGGTCATGCCGAAGGCTTCAAGACTTGGCTTTTCGACATTCTCGTTCACTTTCGTTCCATCAAACTCTTCCTTTATGAGCGAAAGCATGAACATAACGTTCTCTTCTGTTATGTTGCGAGGCTTGCCGAACTGCTGTTCAAGATCCTCGCCGAGTTCGTCTATGTTCATGCCTTTCGGTAATTTAACTGTCTAATTTGCTCGTTGAGCATTGACAACTTGCTTATCAGTTCCTCAAAAGAAGGCACCTGTCCGAAAATCATGTGCTCACACATGAACTTGTAGTCATCTTGCCATAGTCTTGCAATTTCCTCGTTGGGCACGATACATAATGTGGCAGGATAAAGCTCATCATAGTTGAATCTTTTAAGTCCGATGAACTTTCTGCGATGTTCAAGTACCGCCTTATACAGGGCTTCGTTGTGGATTGCACGGTCAGCAATTTTGTTTTCAGAATCCATCATCATTGCCAAATCATATATATGGCGAGACATACGCTCCACTCTGACCTCGCTCTTCCTGAACTCTTCATGCAGCAGGAAAACCTTTTCAAGGAAAGTACGCTCGGGGATGACAGCGTTCACCTCAAATGGCTTTTCTGCAAATGGAGCTTTGCTGAAATGGGCGTCAATAGCAGCGTTGATTGCTTTTTTCTCAATAGGCTCCATCATCGATCTGCCGCTGATTTCTATCTTTACCGTATTCTTGATATATGGTGATACTTCATACAAACTATGATAGGTTATTGTTATTACTTCTGGGTCTGTTGTCGTGACTGGTGTGATTACAACATCCACACTAAAGGCATCTGCCCGTATGCCCAAATCCACTAAAGCCTTCCTTACATCATGCTGCATCTTCTCTCTTACGAAAGAACAGGCGGCGCGACGTAGTCTGTCGCTGATTTGAGTCTTCGACAATTCACCGCTAAAGCCAAGGAATTCTCGGCTGAGTGCAATATCCACGTCTTCGGAGAATCTGGCAATCAAGTTCCAACATTTGCTGAGACTTGTACCTCCTTTGAAAGCAATATGTTCTGCATATGGCAAAGTATGAAGGGCTTTCAACATCTGCGTTACCCACCAGTCCTTTTCGATACTTGACGGTGGTAATCCGGTCTGCAATGCCACGGTATTGATAGCTTCACGTTGTCTATCTTCTGGTATGTCTATGAATTTCATCGTGCAATTAGTATTTTGCGCACCCATGCAGGGGCAAGTTTTATATCATGATTGAAATCATTGTCGTTTACATTCTTTGCGTGCTCGACAAGCACATTGCGTTCCTCGTCGGTTATTTTGTTCTCGCCTATGGCGCGCATGGCTGTTACAACAAGCATCATCAGCTCTGATTTATAGGCAAAGTTCTTGCCCGAAGAAGAATGCTTGAACAGGATGCCACGCCCGTTTCCAATCTTTATCCTACGTGGTGCGCCGTTGGTCAGGAACACGACATTCATGGGCATCTGTGTGGACAATCCGAGACGATTCAAGGCATATGCTCCCATAGGTACAATCTTCGCCTTGTCTCGTTTGGCTATAGCCTGGGCAATGTCTTCAACAGACGGATAGATAATGCCAAGTCCATATTCCTTGTCCTCTTTGGGGTAATAATAGATACCATGAGCCAGCCGCACCAACATTCCGTCGGTGTACATTCGATGGAATGTTGACTTCACGGCTGATGGTGTTCCGCAGTCTGCATAGTCTTGTTGAAAGACTATCGAACCACGTCCTTTTCCTCTAAGCCTCATTTCTATCTTATTTACAGTACTTTGGCTTGATGTCTGTACCATATTTTTGAAACCTTTTTATTATATTTTTGGTTCTTGTTCGTCTGCAAAGGTATAGTATTTTCTTCTAAACGCCAACGTTTTTATTGAATATCCGTTTTTGAAACGCAATTTTGGCAAACTCGCAATAGGTCAGTCTATCAATTTCACCAGCTCACGTTTCATCTCGTTGTCGATTTCTCTGTAACGTGCAAAGGCTCGACTGCCATCTGTGTGTCCCGAAAGAGATGCTACAAGATTTGGATCTTTCACCTTCTTGTATAGGTTGCCGATGAATGTCTTTCTTGCAGTGTGGCTTGTCGCAATATCGCAGATTGGTTTCTGTATAGGCTCACGAGACTTGTTGTCAATAACAGTCACCATGCGGTCAATGCCGAGCAGTTTAAGAATTTTCTTAATCTGACGGTTGTATATGTTTTGGTTTATCTTCGGCAATAGCCTCGTTTCAAGGTCGGCATATTTGGCGAGAATTGCTTTCGCCTTGTCATTGAGCGGTACTCGGATGGTGCGTGGTTTGTGGTTCTTTGTCTTTTCAGCAATGTATTCCACAGCACCATCAACGATGTTGGCACGTGTCATCTTTTCAAGGTCTCCCACACGGCAGCCGATAAGACAATGAAACATAAATATGTCACGATATACTTGTGTGGATGGCGTTTCGTTACTGAGGTCGGCATAGTAGACTTTGTCACGCTCTTCAAGTGTCAGATAGAAAGGAGGACTGTCCAACACCTTAGGCATCTCAAAGGTGGCGAAAGGGTCGTTTGTCGTGATATTATGCTTCAAACACCAGTTCACAACCGTGCGTATTCTTCTGAATATAGTATTGATGGAGTTTTCCGTTAGTTGGCGTGGTTTGAAACGCTCCTCTATGTCATCGAAGATTTGAGGGTAATGCTCATAATATCCAGCCTCGTTTACCAGATATTTATGAAACTCACGCAAGTCATCGGCTGTTATAGCATCAAGTCGCATGGTGTAACCTCGTCTACGCATAATTTCCCTTTGGAAACGCTCGAAGTGTTGCAACTTACGTACGTTATGCTCATGATGCCTTATAGATTCCTTTTCCATTGGGTGGTTCTCAGCATACTGCTGGCATTGGTACACAAGGCTGTATTCGTCACCTTTTCTGCCTTGGCGGATGTTGATGTTAGGATGATGAAACTCCTCAATAACACCTTTTAGCCAATGGCTGTCCGCTCCATGATAATATTGTGCGGATATAAGCGCCGTCAAGTCCTGCACGGCTTTGTCGAATGCCGTACGCTTTGCCTCCGCTACAAGAACCACACGTGTCTTGTAACCCTGCCGTTCCGCGCTCCAATGATTAGGATTGATGGATAACTCGCTGACAGCCTTGATGTCAGTCTTGCCGTCACGCACACGGAAATAAACGTGCGCCTGGTCGGTTATGTTGTTCTTTGCCGAGGTTTCTCGGATGAATGCTGTTACTTTCATGCTACTCTATATAATGATGTATAACTGGTAGACTGTATAAACGTTAGTTGATGAGGTTGACAAGATTTACTTTCGTTTCCTCATCAATCTCTCTGTATCTGGCGAAAGCTCTGCTTCCGTTTACATGTCCTGTCATGGAACTCACAAGCTC
>ERZ1034984.1746-NODE-1746-length-19292-cov-5.164579_pt1 | contig 19292 bp, 19 predicted proteins | sample MGYA00520589_ERZ1034984 | MGnify/ENA primary metagenome ERZ1034984 (study PRJEB33766, sample SAMN09781790) | gut metagenome | biome: gut microbiome | host: Homo sapiens | place: Madagascar | study: EMG produced TPA metagenomics assembly of the PRJNA485056 data... | reverse complement strand
TTTACATTAATTTAAGATAAGAGTGCATTTTTCCGACAAAATCATAAAAAGTGTGAACTTATTTTTCGCATATTTCCTCATAAAATGACTCATTTTATCACAGAAACACATTTTTTGCATGTAACTGTGAACTTTTGTGCAAAATGTCAAATAAACCGATATCCAACGCCCCAGACGGTATCAATAAATTTATCGCCGCTCACTGCGAGCTTATCCCGAATCCGCTGAATATGGACGGCAACGGTGGATACATCCCCGACTGCGTCCATTCCCCAGATTCTGTCGAACAGATGCTCTTTGGAAAATGCACGGTTGGGGTTCTGCGCTAAAAACAGCAGCAGATCAAATTCCTTTACGGTGAACGGAATCTCAGTGCCGTTTACGGTAACGCGCCGCGCCGCGCAGTCGATTGTCAGCGAGCGTATTGAGAGAACGGAGGATTCCTGCTGACCGGCGGTCAGCGTTTCGTGACGGGCAATATGCGCCTTAACGCGTGCGACCAGCTCATTGGGGCTGAACGGTTTTGTCATATAGTCATCCGCGCCCAAGCCTAAGCCGCGGATTTTGTCGATGTCATCGCTTCTTGCGGAGAGGAAAATCGCCGGAGTCTGTTTTTTCTTGCGGACGTTGGATAGGATTTCGAAGCCGTCCATTCCCGGCAGCATAACGTCGATAATCAGCAAATCGTAATCGTTGCGGAGCGCCGCGTCCAGACCGGTCGTGCCCCAATTTTCAATATCACATTCAAAGCCGTTGATAACGAGGTAATCGCGTTCCAGCTCCGAAATTTCGCGGTCGTCCTCGATGATTAAAATTTTTTTCATGATTCGTGATCCTTTCTGATCTTTTTTGCAGTGCAAATGCATAGATTTTGTTTATCAGCAGTATAACACAAATGCGGTAAAAAATCAATGTTTTTGCCGAAATGGAACAGGCGGAATAAAAAAATAAAATCCCCTCCGAAAAGGGGATTTTAAAGAGTAATATCTCTCGATTAGTTAACCCAATCATCCATTGTGAGCTTTGTTGTTACAAATGCAGAAGTGGAGTTAGCACCTGCAATGTTCTTGTTTGCAAGAGCAGCTTCAACGGCGCTCTGTACGCCGGTGTCAAGACCGCTCGTTGTTACAACATTCTCTACAGAAAATCTTGAGATATTTAATACCGGAACTTCATATTTCATTATCTAAATACCTCCTATTACTTTAATTCACCGCTAACAACGGTTACAGATGAAAATTCAGTAGTGTCATAATTAACGATTAAACCAATTGTTGCAGCGGAATCAATAGTTGGAATATCAAACGGTTTCAATGTTTTCTCTGCTTCCACACCGGTACTGGTCGGAGTTGCTTTGATTGTCCAAACAACCTGTGAAGCGGCACCGCTTGCAGGTGCAGCAACGTTTGCAAGACCAACAGCAGCTGTGCTTGTGCCATCAGTCCATGCATCTGCATCTAAACCGATATCTGTCGGATCAACATTTACTACTGAACCATCTGCCGGAATGACAATTGTAACCGGAACATTACCATCAACAACTAAGGTTCTATCCTCGGGAAGAGGCTTTGCTCCATCAGTAATTCCGTCTTTATAGTATGTTAACTGACCTTTATTTGCACCTTCCGAATCCAATGCATCGACAATATATTTAGCAGATGATACTGTAATAATATTATCTTTTGTTACATCTTTTACTTTGAACTTAACAGTAAATAAATCAAAGGTATCATCAAAAACTTGTTGGGATGATGCACTAACCCCAAAAGCATCAGCTTTGTCAGCCCTTGCTCCATAACCGCCATACGCTAATGCTGTAATCGGACCGGCTTTCAAAACATTCTTTTTAATAGGTGCAGTAGGTAATGCACTAGATTTATACATTGTTGTATCAAAGTCATCAGCATTCATTGATATAAATACATTAAATCCAGTAAACTGAAAGAAATCATACTCTCCTGTTTGAACACCAGATACGGCTACCTTAAATTCACCCTCTCCGGTTGCCTTATTATAGCTAGTTAATGTTGCGCTCATTACAGGATTTTCAGCCGCCTGTGCTACAGTCATCGAAGCAACTAAAGTTGCCAACATACCAATAGCACAAACAGATGAAATAACTTTTTTAAATAAACCCATCATTTAATCTCCTCTCCTAAAATTATTATTTGTCAATAATCATTCAGGAACATATTCTGTTCTATCTGCGACTGTCTTCTTACCATTAATTGTAGAAGTATCAGCTCCCAATTCATAATTAATGATATATCCAGCATCTGAAAGTCCTACTCCCAAATTTCCGTCAACGTCACCAGCTTGCAGTGATTCACCAGTAAGAATTGCCGTTCCCAACTCATGGTTAATAACCAAACCAGCATCTGAAAGTCCAATGCCACCATTGCCATCAACATCACCGATTAATCTTGTGCTGTTCTCGTACGGATTTGTCGATTTTTTCGGAACTAGGAAAGCCATGCGCTGAAGCGTACCGTCACCGCCGATACGGATTTCATAATACTTACCCTCAGTGAGCTTGTCAGGACCTACATATACTGAAGTATATGCTGTTCCCTGTTCATCAATCTGCATGATGTCGGTTTCACTGATAGTATCTAAGATAGCACCGTCAGTACCGTCTTTGGTATTCACAACCAAAACAGTTTTTCTACCTCCCTCCGCAGGAGCTTTGCAGCCGGTAATATCAACGCTATTTGTCTCCGGATTCCATACAGCATTGAATGTATCCTCCTCAGCAAAAGCGCCTGTAGCCATAATACCTGCTAAACTTGCAACAATCGCGGAAGCAAGTAAAATTTTCTTTAATTTCATCATTTTAATCTCCTTCTTTCTTAGACCAAAAACTCCCAGCATCCTATAAGTTATGTATCTCTCTCTATGATTCCCCTATGCTCTCTCACAGAAAAAAATCATCCTGTCCAAACAAGCCGCAACAGATTCTCTCATTATGCCCTGTGTAATTGCTCCGGATGTTCGGATGGAGCGAATCCCACCCAAACAAACAGAAAAATATATATTAAATGGTTGTTTTCTGCTGTACCTGTTTCATTTCTGATGACTCTCTCACTCACCATCATGACTATATTCTACTACAATTCTTCTGATATTTCAAGCCTTTTTATTCAAAATAACGATTTTCAGCGTTTTGGCTAATTTGGGTTTTGGGTTTTATTAACTTTATACAAACCCTTTTCGAGAAAATCCGCGTAAAATGGGATTCTCCGACGTTTTTTAAGGATTGTCCGCACCTTTTTTACCCCGATTCGGCTCAATTTTGGGTGGGATTCGCTCCATTCGAACACACGGGGTAAATTACACAGGGCATAATGAGAGAATCTGTTGTAGATTGTTTGGACAGGGTGATTTTTTCTGTGAGAGAGCATAGGGGAATCATAGAGAGAGATACATAACTTATAGGATGCTGGGAGTTTTTGGTCTAAGAAAGAAGGAGATTAAAATGATGAAATTAAAGAAAATTTTACTTGCTTCCGCGATTGTTGCAAGTTTAGCAGGTATTATGGCTACAAGTTCTTTTGCTGAGGAGGCTAAAATGACAGCTACTTGGGACGCTGCTAGCAAGAGTGTTATTATTGAAAATTGTCCGACAGCAGCTGCAAGAAAGACTTTGCTGGTTCTTACTACCAATACAGATGGTTCTTTGCTGACAACTGTTGCAGAGGAAAATATTAAGCAGATTGATGAGCAAGCCGATGCCTATACAAAAGTACCTATTGGTGATATTGCTGATGGTACATATGAGGTACGTGTAGGAGGTGACGGCACTATTGCTTCTGCTTTGTTTAAGGTAGGTAAAAAGAGTACAAGACTGTTGGGTGATGTTGACGGTTCTACTGTAATTAATATTGGTGATACTACTCCTATTATTAATCATATTTTGGGAACTGGATTAACAGGAGAATCTTTGCAGGCTGCTGATACGACAGATGATGGTATTGTAAATATCGGTGATACTACTCCTATTATCAATTATGTTTTAGGAGAAGATTCAACTGTAGATGGTATCAAGACGATATCTGATAAGACTACACAGGTAGTTGAAGAAGCTGAATAAGGAGGATATAAATAATGAGAGTAATGAAGAAATTGATAGCTGCATGCAGTGCGCTTGCTATGGCAGCTACAATGTTTTCAGCTTTTGTAGTTCAAGCAGCAAGTGAGCCTGTTGTAAAGTTGAATTTAAATTCAACTTCTGAGGGCGTATATGATCTTGCAGTAAATGTAGATACTACAGGATGCGCATTGGGAAATAAGGTTGGTTCATTTCAAATTTCCTTTAACTTAGACGAAACCAAGTTTGATATGAAAAATGGTCCTTTAGCAACAACTTGGGATGAAGATGCAGAGGAAGACGTATATAACAATATTGTATATGGTAAGTCAAAGTATGCAGGTGGTTCATGGACTTATAAAAATAATAAATTTACGTATGCTTTCTCAGATACCACTGGTAAGGGTCAAGCTCAAAGCACACCTACTGATATTATAACACTCAAGGGATTAAAGTTATTATCTGGAGTTGAAACAGAGGATATTGCAATTGATATTGTTGACTTTTATTGTGAAGTAGGAAATGGTTCAAGTAATCAAACTTCCTATGGTGTAGCAGCACAGAAACCAGCAAACGTAATGGATAGTGCAAACCTTATAGGTGCTACATTCCCTGGTAACAAGGTAACTCCGGCAAAGCCGTCAGTTCCGACAAACACAGGTGCTACAGCTGATTCATCAGCAATTCTGAACGTTAAGCCGTCAGATGTTGGTGGTACAGGCGATGTATGGGCAAGTGCAGATGGTTCAGAGAATGCAGTAGCAGGTCTGGCTAACTTCACACCGTCCGCTGCTACATCAACAATTGAGTGGACAATCAGCGCAACTCCGGTTGGCGGCGAAGCAACACAGTACACAAAGGCATTTGATTTGGGTGCTTCAATTGACGCAGCTGCAACAATCGGTTTGATCGTTAACTACAATACTGCTGAGTATTCATCAGTATCCATCGTTAGCGGTGCATTGAAGTAATAGGAGGTATTTAGACAATGAAATATGAAGTTCCGGTATTAAATATCTCAAGATTTTCTGTTGAAAATGTTGTAACAACAAGTACAGGTGATTTGAACGGCTTGAACGCTTCAACAGCCGCAAGCATTCAGAACGCTATCAACAATGGCGATATCACAGGTGCAACCAATACTAAGTTTGTTAAAACAACAATGGCAGACTGGGTTAAATAATCAAGAGATATTACTCTTTAAAATCCCCTTTTCGGAGGGGATTTTATTTTTTTGCAATAAAAAAGGCTGTCCAATGAATCCGAACCCGATCCGGAAACCGGGTTCAATCATCACTGCAACCTTTTTATTCCCAAATGATATGTATTCGTATGGGAATATCAAAATATTCTTTATATCTTCCGTCATGATAATCGCTGTTATAGGGCATGGAATGTTCAAACGCGTCATTGCGGTATTGCTTCTGGTGCAATTCTCCGCGGCCGGTTTTGTGCCATTCCTCAATCAGACGGACGTTCTCATGATAAACCTTGTCATTCTTATAAAATCCATGCGTAATATAAACCACATTCCAAACCGAAAGCGCCAGTACCAGTAAATGCACAACCGCATAGGGAACGGTTTGCTTTTTCACAATCTCGGACAACAGCACGACCGTATTCAGAATAATCATGATCTCGGCAAAGAGAATCACGCGTGCGCCGAGCGTTGGCGAGAACACGATAAACGCACAGGAAAAGATTCCGAAAATCAACCCAATCAACGGCAGCGGATTTTGATTATTTTGGAAATATACATATGCCGCGCCGAGAGCTGCTGTGAAATAATAGACTCTCGAAGCATAGAATATCACATAATAAGCCGCACCCATCCAGGCGAAATCGCCGGAGTGATTGGTAATCAGCAGCGCGGCAATCTCGAACGGCAGCAGCCACGCGATTACGCGAAGCCGATTCCGATACAGATAAACGCCGCAGCAGGTCATGAACACCAGATTCAGCCAGATCATATAATTGGAAGAAATGCTGTAGTTCAGCATAAAATCAATACCGTTAAAGATATTGAAAAATGTGCCGTTGGAGCTGCCGATTTCGTCGCCCATTCGGCTGAGATTGCCGGGAGCGAGAAAAAGCGATACCGCACCGAGCAGCGTCAGCAGCAATGCTTTTTTCAGCTTGGGTTCAATGGACTGCTTTTGCGTCAATAACCGGATAAAATAGCCGATTGTCAAAATGACGGTCAAGGCGGATTCCTGCTCCATTGAGGCGGCGGCAAGAAATCCGACCACACACAGCTTGACGGCGCTTTGCCGCTCATGCGTGAACAGCAGATACCAGTACCAGGTGAACATCATCAGCGGATAAGTGTAATTAAACGAGCCAGTCAGCCACAGCGTACTTTCCTTTGCCATTTCAATGTGAATTGTCAAAAACGCGCCGCAGAGCAGAAACATCAAAAAGCGCAGCTTTGACACGTCTTTTATATAAAGGTTCAGCAGCCGATAGAGATTCATTGTTACCGCCACCCACATAATCGCATTGGTGATTTTCCAGAAAATATGCGGAAGCCACAGGAAAACGGATGCCAGAATATGCACAATACACCGCCCGTTAGTATGCAGATAGTGATCGGTATGCGCTTCAATAAAGTGTCCGAATCCGCTTTTTGCAAAGGTCGCGTAGAAAAAATCATCTCCGGCATTCGTTACAAACAGGCTCATGAGCAGGATGCCGATCAATAAGCTGGCAAGGCTGAACCATCGGATGTCGCGCTTCATCGTTTACCCCTTTGCCTGCTCCAGGAGTTTTTCCAATTCCTCCTTGGAGAAGGTGTAGCGATTATCGCAGAAGTGGCAAGTTAGCTCTGCCTGACCCTGCTCCTCAATTAAATCCTGCAATTCCTTTTTCCCGATGGAGATCAGCGCCTGCTCCATGCGCTCTTTGGAGCATTTACATTCATATTTCGGATGAATCACATGATTATCCATCAGCATGTCAAAGCCATCGGTTACGCGGAACAGCATATCCTGGGCGCTCATTCCCTCGTGAATCATTGTTGTGACGGGCGGTAGCTCGTTAATGATGTTTTCAAGCTTTTGCGCCATCTCATCGGTTGAGCCGGGCATCATCTGCACGATAAAGCCGCCGGCAGCCAATGCGGTATTGTCCGTATCGACCAAAACCCCCAACGCTACGGCGGTGGGGATTTGCTCCGACGCGGCAAAATATGCCGTTAAATCCTCCGCGATCTCTCCCGAAACCAGGGGAATCTGACCAATATACGGTTCTTTCAGCCCCAAATCCCGAATGACGGAAAGCGTTCCCTGTCCGACTGCGCCACCGACATCCAATTTTCCTTTTTCATTCAGCGGACGTTCGACAAACGGGTTGCCGACATAGCCGCGGACATTGGAATGGCTGTCGGTTACGGCAACTAATGTACCGATCGGCCCATCGCCGCGGACTTGCAGCGTTACGGTGTCGTCCTCATTTTTGAGCATAGCGCCCATCAGTGACGCGCCGGTGAGCAATCTGCCCAACGCCGCTGTTGCAACAGGATAGGTTTTGTGAATTTTATGTGCTTCGTTTACAAGATCGGTCGTGACAGCGCAGAAAATCCGAATAGCTCCGTCCGCGCTGCTTCCTCTTACCAGTGTATCCATGATTCTATTGATTCCTTTCCGTGAAAATGTTGATTTGTTTCCTATTATATTGGTTCGGTGATTTCTCGAATGGAGTGAAAAGAATTTTCATCTGTTTTTCGCTCTATTGCGGCTCAGACATCCGCTACGTTGCGCGGAACTCGCCTCCATAGCTCGAAAAACAGATGAAAATTCATTCAAGAAATTCCACTTTACAATCACCTATATTCTATTAATCAAAAAATCAAGCATATTACCATTTTATAATTGGTTAATATTATTATACCATATCCTCTATACAAATATCAAGCTTTATGTTATAATATTTACAAAAACTATTTTTATTAGGAAATCGGACGAGATGAGAGGGATTCGCTTATGATTCAGATTAAGAATGCAAAAATTATTCCCTGTACGGGGGAAGTTATTGAAAACGGCGTGATTGTTTTTGATGATAAAATTCGATATGTGGGGACGGAAACGGATCAGTACCAAGCCGATCAGACGATTGATGCGGCAGGGATGGTGATTACGCCGGGGCTGATTGACGCGCATTGCCATGTGGGGATGTTTGAAGATTCGCTCGGCTTTGAGGGCGATGACGGGAACGAGGACAGCGATCCGATTATGCCGCATTTGCGTGCGATTGATGGAATTAATCCGTTTGACCGGGCGTTTCGGGATGCGCGGCTTGCCGGAATTACCACGGTTGTGACCGGGCCGGGAAGTGCGAACCCGGTCGGCGGACAATTTGCGGCGATAAAAACGGATGGGATTTGTGTGGATGATATGATTCTGAAAGCGCCGTGTGCGATGAAATTTGCTCTGGGGGAGAACCCGAAAGTGGTTTATAATGAAAAAGAGGATACCCCGGTGACGCGGATGGGTACTGCGGCGTTGATTCGGGAAATGCTGATTAAGGCGCGGATTTATATGGAGCAGCTTGAAAAGTGGGAGGAGGATCCGGAGGAAAACGACCGTCCGGAATTTGATATGAAAGCGGAGGCGCTGATTCCGGTCTTACGGCGAGAGATTCCCGTAAAGATTCATGCGCATCGTGCGGATGATATTTGTACGGCGATTCGTCTGGGCAAGGAATTTAATATTTGCATCACTCTGGAGCATTGCTCGGACGGCGATCGGATTGCGGAAATCCTGGAACGGGAGAAGCTGCCAGTTATGCTGGGGCCGACACTTTCCGACCGCAGCAAACCCGAACTGCATAATCTGACATTTGCGACTTATAAAAATTTGTCCGAACGGGGGATTTCTGTGGCGATTATTACCGATCATCCGGAAATCACGATTGAAAATCTTCCGCTTTGCGCGGCGATGGCGGTAAAATACGGCATGGATGAAAAATTGGCACTGTACGGCATGACGCGGATTGCCGCAGAGAACTGCGGAATTGCGGATCGCGTGGGAACCTTAGAGGTCGGAAAGGACGCGGATATTGCGGTCTTTACGCAAAATCCGGTTCGCTTTGACGCGCGGTGCGTGTATACTTTTATTAATGGAAAGTGTGTTCAGAAATCATCGGAAATTTGACAGAAGTCGATAAAGTATGCTATAATAAGGCTAAATTATGGCGGTGGAGTGGGATTTGAAATGAATGTGAAAAAGATATTGCCAATTTTGGCGGCACTGGCGATGATGCTGAGTGCGTCGGCTTATGCGGCAAATGATATTTATGAGGATATTGAAGCCATGCTGGAGCAGGAGCAGGCGGCGGAGGAAGAAAAAGCGGAGCAGGGTCCGCCGGCGTATTTTGTCCATTCTCCGCTATTTGATGCGGATATTCCGTGCGAGAAGGTCAATGTTTATAACAAAAGCCTGTCCGTTCATTTGAGCAAGGATCAGAATTTGCAGCTGGATGTTCATCCGATGCCGGTTAATACCACAGACAAAAAGCTTGTTTATATCTCCTCGGATGAATCGGTGATTCGGGTGGATGAAAACGGTGTGGTGACACCGGTTGGCGTTCCGGGCGAAGCGTTTGTTAAGGTGCAATGCGGAAAGGTTTCCAACGATATTAAAATTGACGTGATTCGGGGAACGGAGAGCGTGTCGCTTTCGCGCAAGGATATGCTGTTTTACATAGATCGTCCTATTACGGCAAAATTAGAGGCGATCGTTGCTCCGGCAGACGCGACAAATAAAAAGGTCACATGGACTTCGGAAAATACCGCGGTTGCTTCGGTGGACGAAAACGGTACGGTTACGCCGGTTGGAACGGGAACCACCCAGGTGGTTGCGAAAACGGACGATGGCGGATTTACCGCGAAATGTACGGTTTATGTACAGATTTATGACATCCCGGTGCGCGGCGCGTTTATCACCAATGCGGTGGAGGCGATTCGCGTGGACAGTGATTATAAGCTGACGTCTTATCTTTATCCGCAAAATGCGCGGAATAAAACAGTGGCGTGGTATTCGAGCAATCCGGAGGTTGTGACTGTGGACGGCGAGGGAAATCTTCATGCAGTCAGCGAGGGAATGTCGGTCATTACGCTGCGCGCGTCCAACGGTACGGAGGATACGTTTACCATTTCCTGCGTGCCGGATGACGGAACACCGTTTGAATATCATTATATTTCAAAGCCAGTGGAACAAAGAATTGCGGAGCTATCTATGCCGGTGTTCTATACACATTATAACACAAGCTTCAGCGCGGCGGTGGATGCACAGATGAAAGCTGCGCCGACAATTTTCACGTCCAATGCGGCGGCAGCGTCCCGAAGCGATGTTGAAAAATATTTGAATCCGGCAAACTTCTCGACCGGATATGCGAAATATCAATTCCTTGATCTTTCGGTTTCGAACGGAATCAGCGCGGCGGCATTAAACAATTATCTGAAAGGAAAGGGCGTTTTGGAAAATAAGGGCGAGACTTTCCTGGCGGCGGCAAAGGCGAACGGAATCAGCGAGATTTATCTGGCGGTACATTCAGTCCTGGAAAGCGGAAACGGAACATCGAAGCTGGCGGCGGGCGTGGAATATAACGGAACGGTCGTTTACAACTTATTTGGAATCGGCGCATATGATAATGACCCGATTGGCGGCGGCGCGAAATATGCCTTTGAGCAGGGCTGGACGAGCGTTGACGCGGCGATCAACGGCGGTGCGGAATGGATCAGCAGAAACTATATCAACAGCGGTCAGAATACGCTGTATAAAATGAAGTGGAATCCGAAAAATCCGGCAACCCATCAATATGCAACAGATGTTGCCTGGGCGGTCAAGCAGGCGCGGTCGGTCAAGAGCCTGGTCGAGTCCTTGGGCGGATCGGTATCGTTTGATGTGCCGATTTACAGTGATCAGCAGGAATTTGGAATTGCATGGGATTAAACCTCGTGCGGAAAGGAATACAAAATGAATTTAATTGCATCGTCCTCAAGGGATTGGGGGATCGGAAAAGAAAATCAATTGCTGTTTCATATTCGGGAGGATATGCAGTATTTTAAGAAAATGACGACCGGGAATGTTGTGGTCATGGGAAGAAAAACGCTCGACTCCTTACCGGGCGGAAATCCGCTGCCGGAGCGTGTGAATATCGTCATGACGCGGGATCGGGATTTTTCACGCGAGGGTGTAACGGCGGTTCATTCGGCAGAGGAGCTTTTGGAGGAGCTGAAACGGTATGACAGCGAGGTTTTTGTATGCGGCGGCGGAGAAATTTATCGGATGCTGCTGCCATATTGCCAAAAGGCATATATCACAAAAGTCAACGCTGATCGGGAGGCGGACGCTTTTCTGCCCGATTTTGACGCGGATGAAAATTGGCGGATTGCAGAAGAAAGCGAGCCGCATTTTAGCAGCAAGGGGTTAGAGTTTCGGTTTCTGACCTACGAGCGCGTTTAAATTTCGTGATTGTTTTTGGGGGAGAAGCCGTATTGGTGCAGATAGGCTCTGTAAAATGCGGAATAGCTGCTGAACCCGGCAAGCGACGCCGCATCGCCCAGGCTGACTCCCTCATCTCTTAATTCGCAGGCGCGGATCAGGCGCTTGCTGATGATGTATCCATGTACCGTCAGACCGGTCGCATGCTTAAACAAGCGGCATAGATGGTATTTGGAGATATAAAAATTTTTTTCCAATTCATCTAAATTAATGTTTTCCGTATAATGGTTATTAATATAGGTAATTACGGATTTTATTGGACTTTTCAGCGCGTCTGCCGCGGAAAAGACGGTGATGGTGTTGAGCAGATACAGAATTTCTATTAATGTTGCTTGGATGATCGGAGATTGGTTATTCCGAAAATTGTCCGAGTATTTTTCCAAACGCAAAAAAGCATTGTAAAGGCCGCTGGAGCGTACCAGCTCGGCAGAAATTTTATTCCCTGTCCCCATTGAAAAATCCGTAAAGCACCGTTCGTACTCCGGACATTGATTTTGAGCAAAAAATTCGGGGAAAATCGTCAGCACATAACGTCTGTAGCATTTGGAACTGTTATGATACACCCGATGCATTTCGTGTTTTCGGATCACAATTATATCGTCCGGCTCCAGGCTGTAGGTGTTTTCCTCCACAACGTATTTTGAATCCCCCTCCAGGAACATATAAATTTCATAATGCTCATGACTATGCAGAAAAAAGTAATCGTTTGACGGATGTTCCTCCACAGATTTTGATATTGCATAATACATTTTTCATCACCCTATTTCAGTTTATCATAAAACCGCAAGAAATGCAATAATAATAACAATTTTTCGGTTGTATTTTTTTAATGTTTGTGCTAATCTATAGTTAAATCAAGTCTTTGGGCGATGGATATTTTAGAATGGAGGATGAATATGTATCAGTATATCAGTGGATTTTCCGATGAAATCGCATCGGATATTGACGTGCAGTTTCAAGTATTGAATAAGTTAGGAATTCGGTATTTTGAACCGCGCGGTATTAACGGGAAAAATATTTCGGAGTTGAATGACGCGGAGGTTGCGCAGCTAAAGGGTAAGATGGCGGAGTATGGGATTCAGGTTTCTTCTATCGGTTCGCCAATCGGCAAGGTTCAGCTTGCGGAGGATTTTGCGCCGCATTTTAAGCTGTTCCAAAGAGTAGTACATATCGCAAAGGAATTGGGCGCGAAATATATTCGTATTTTCAGCTTCTTCCACGAGGGCGGCGAGTGGACTGCGGACGAACGGACAGAGGTTTTGAGCCGGCTGAAAAAAATGATTGCGTATGCGGAGCAGCAGGATGTGATTTTGCTGCACGAAAACGAAAAGGATATTTACGGTGATATTGCGGATCGCTGTCATGATTTAATGCAGGAGCTTGCCTGCGAGCATTTTAAGGCAGTATTTGATCCGGCGAATTTTGTACAGTGCGGTGAGGATACGCTGCGCGCTTATGAGCTGATGAAGGATTATGTTGTTTATATGCATATCAAGGACGCAAAGGCGCAGAATGGTTCGGTTGTTCCGGCAGGAATGGGCGATGGTCATGTCAGAGAGATTTTAAAGCAGCTTTTTGACGGTGGCTATCATGGATTTTTGAGCTTAGAGCCGCATCTGGGAAGCTTTGAGGGCTTAAGCGGATTGGAAAACGGAGATTTAATGAAGGATTTGCCCGAAGGCGGCGAGGGGACATTTACGCTGGCATTTAAGGCGCTGAATGAGTTATTGTAATGTAATCGGAAAGAAATTTTATCTGTTTTTCATTATATGGAGTCGAGTTCCGCGCATCGTAGCGGATGTTTGAGCCGGAATGGAATGAAAAACAGATAAAATTCCGTGTAGGCATATTCAAATTATTAATTTTACAAACAGGGATTCATACAGAAAGGACGGAGTAAAAAATGGATGAAGTAAAAATGGGTGTTATCGGATTTGGAAATATGGGAACAAGCCATGCGCAGAATATCATGCAGGGCAAGGTTCCGGGGATGAAGCTGGCGGCAATCTGTGATATTTCGGAGCCGCGCCGCGAGGCTGCGAAGAAAGCTTATCCCGATGTTCCGGTGTTTGAGAATGCGGAGGAAATGTATAAAAGCGGTGTGTGCAATGCGGTTGTTATTGCCGTTCCGCATTACGATCATCCGCCGCTTGCGATTCGGGCATTCGATTATGGCTTGAATGTTATTACAGAAAAACCTGCCGGTGTTTATACCAAGCAGGTCAAAGAAATGAATGAAGCAGCGAAGAAGTCGGGCAAGCTGTTCGGGATTATGTATAATCAGCGGACGCGCCCGGTTTATCAAAAGCTGCGTGAAATGATTCAGCGCGGCGATCTGGGCGATATTAAGCGCATCACCTGGATTATTACGGACTGGTATCGTCCGCAGGCATATCATGACAGCAGTACCTGGCGTTCCACCTGGAAAACCGAGGGCGGCGGCGCGCTGATTAACCAGAATCCGCATCAGCTGGATTTGTGGCAGTGGCTGTTTGGGATGCCGGACAGAATTTTTGCCAAAGCGTCTTTCGGAAAATATTACAATATTGAGGTTGAGGATGATGTAATGGCATATATGGAATACGATAACGGCACGACCGGCGAATACATCACATCCACCGGTGAAACTCCGGGAACAAACCGTCTGGAAATCGCCTGCAATATGGGTAAAGTTGTTATCGAAAATAATACGCTGATGTTCTATCGGAATGTGATTTCGGAAAGAGAGTATAATAAAATCAACAAGCAGCCGTTCGGTCAGCCGGATTGCTGGGAGTGTAAGATTCCGGCAGATTTTTCGGGGCCGGAGCATGTCGGCATTTTCCGTAATTTTGCCAATGTTCTGCTGCATGGCGGCAAGCTGATTGCACCGGGCGAAGAGGGCATTAACGGTCTGACAATTTCCAACTCAATCCATCTGAGTGCATGGACGGGCGAAACGGTGGATGTTAAGAATTTCCCGGATGACCGATTCTACGAGCTGTTGCAGGAGAAAATCAGAACATCGACCGTTGTAAAGAAAGATCAGCAGATTATCGTGGACAACACGACAACCTATTAAGAGAGGGGCGAAAAACATGGATAAACATATCGGAGCGCAGTATTATACAATACGCGACAGTATTCAGAATATTGAGGATTTCGAAAAAAGCTGTAAAAAGATTTCGGAAATCGGTTATAAGATTGTACAAATTTCGGGAACGCCGTTAAAGGCAAAGGATATGCGGCCGATTTTGGATGAATACGGCTTAAAGGTTGTGACAAGTCACCGCGGATTCACCGATTTTATGAAAAATATTGATGAAATTATTGATTATAACAAAACTCTGGGGAGTGACCTGTGCGGCGTAGGCATCATGCCGATAGAATATGGCGCTGACCGTCAAAAGCTTGAGGAATTTATTCGGGAATCCCAAAAGGTTTGTGAGGTGCTCAAGCAGGAAAATATGTATTTTGGGTATCACAACCATGCGTTTGAATTTGCAAAGCTGGACGGAAAGACAATTTTGGATTATTTGATTGAGGGAACCGATCCGGAGGTATTTAACTTTATTGTGGATACTTATTGGGTGCAAGTCGGCGGCAAAAATCCGGCAAAGGTGATTGAATCGCTCGGCAAGCGTGCAATGGCAATTCACTTTAAGGATTTCCGTGTTGATAAGGAGAATTGGACAGTTCCAACGATGGCAGAAGTCGGCGAGGGCAACCTGGATTGGGACGATATTGTTGTTGCTTGCGAAAAGGCAGGCTCCAGATGGGCTTTGGTAGAGCAGGATGGCAATTGGCTGCATGATCCGTTTGAATCCTTGAAAATGAGCTATGATTATCTGACGACAAAGGGATTTTGCTGATAGACAGGAAATTGAGGGGATCACAATGAAAAATGCTTGTATTATAGGCTACGGCGCGATTGGCCCGATTCATGCAATGGCGTTGGAGCATACCGAAAATGCGCGCTTTTATGCGGTTTGTGATATTGATCCCGCGCGGCTTGACGCTTGTCGGGAACAGTACGATGTGAAATGCCTGGATCATTTTGACGCGGTTTTGGCGGATGAGCAGATTGATTCCGTTCATATCTGTACGCCGCATTATCTGCATTTCGACATGATTCGCCGTGCGCTTGCCGCCGGAAAGACGGTTGTTGCGGAAAAACCGGCGACGATGACAAAGAGCGAGTGGGATCAGTTAAAAGCCCTGCCGGGTGCGGATAAGATTTGTCTTGTCCTGCAAAACCGCTATAATCCGAGCATTGTCCGGTTAAAGGAAATGGCGCAAAGCGGAGAGTACGGGGAAATTCGTGCGGTTCGCGCGTTTATGACATGGAATCGGACGCCGGAGTATTACCGAAGCGGCGCATGGCGCGGAAAATGGGCAACCGAGGGCGGCGGCGTTTTAATCAACCAGGCAGTGCATACATTGGATTTTATGACCTATATTGCCGGTGGCGTGGATTCGCTTCGGGCAAACAGTATGAATTATTCCTTGCAGGATGTCATTGAAACCGAGGACACCTTTACGGCATACATGCGATTTAAAAACGGCGCGGGTGGAATCTTCTTTGCCACGAATGCTTATCCGATTAACAGTGCGCCGGAGGTTGAAGTGGTTTTTGAAAAGAAAACGGTGCGTTATGCCTATGGGCGGCTGACGGCGGATGGCGTGGCTCTGGCAGAGGATGTGAAGCCGACGGTCGGCAAGGATTATTGGGGATCCGGTCATGAGCGGTTAATCCGAAAATACTATGACGAGCAAGTATATTTTTCTCCTGCGGATGCAGAGGATACCATGAATGTGATGTTTGCGATGTATGCAAGCGCTGCGGAAAACGGGAAAGAACAAATTCTCGGAGATTAAGCACTGCAATTTGCTTTGATACAGAAAAAGACTGCAAAAAACAAAGTTTTTTGCAGTCTTTTTTATACTAAAAAGGGTGTTGTTTTTTGCAACAACCCCTTTGGCGGTGAACAGAAGGGTTTTAACGCTCCGCACCCAGTATAATTTCATTTGCCACGGCATAGATGAACGCCATATTTGTTGGCTTTCTTTTTCTTCCATGCAGTGAAGACAAATCGCGAAAGCACTCCGAATCCGATTGATTCCATGCTTCCGAAAGACAATAGCGAATATTGCGCTCAACGCATTGGTCGGTCGTATGATATTGCTTTGCGGTTTCGGAATACAAAATCTTAGCCGGAATCTTTTTGTGCGGCAGGCTTTGAACAGCCTCGGTTACCGCAGTACAAAGATAATCGTAGCCTTTCATATGTGCGGGTAGATTCAGCTGTGCCAGAAATTCGTGGACAACAGCCTCTGTTTCGGATTGATTGTCCTTGTTGACAATAATCCTAATCCCCTCCTTAGTTTTATTCCGGGATTTTAAACAGATCCCGAACATTAACCGACGGCAGTGCGATCTGCCGCCGGAAATGTGCAAATTTTATCTCTTTAATAAAACATCCTTTTCATATTCACGGATGCCATCCAACCAGGAAAGACCTGCGCCCTTGCCTGTTTTTTCACAATAATAATCCCATACCAGAGCAACCGGAGCGGCTTTAAATTCCTGTGTGATTGCAAGACGCCCGGAAACATCGCCCTCCGCCTCGATCTTCTTCATCATCTCAACCGGTTGAAGCAGTGCATACAACATAGCCTTTCTGGTGTTTCTCAGACCTGTTACCCAAGCAACAATTCTGTTGATGGACGCATCGAAGAAATCAGTTGCAATATATGTAGAATCCAGCTTATTCATTCTTACCAGTTCTTCCATGATTGCCTTTGTTTCATCGTCAAATGCAACAACGTGGTCACTGTCCCAGCGAACCGGACGGGAAACGTGCAGCAATACGGAATTGCTGAAAGTAAAGATGGAAGCCAGCTTTGCCGAAACAACCTCTGTCGGGTGATAGTGACCGGTATCCAATGTCATGATAATGTGATCCTTATTGGCTTTCATTACATAACCCATGCAAAATTCGTGAGAACCTGCGGTAAAGCTTTCCGCGCCGATTCCGAATACCTTGGATTCGATACCGTCAATAACGCCTTTAACGTCCTTTGTTGCTTCAAAGATTTCATCATAGCTCTTCTTAAGCTGTAATCTCGGTGTTAAGGTGTCAACCGGGAATTCTTTATCTCCATCCGGAGTCCAGTGATTGATTACGCAGGGCTTGCCGGTTCTCTCATAGAAGTACTGACCGATCTGACGGCAGCGGATTCCGTGCTCTACCCAGAACTTTCTGATATCCTCATCAGCAGAGGACAATGTGGCTTTCTCGCTCTTGGGATGTGAAAAGTAGGTCGGGTTGAAGTCCAGACCAATCCCTTTTTCAACAGCCCAGTCTGCCCAGTTCTTGAAATGCTCCGGCCCGATTTCGTTTCTGTCTACGAAACCGTCTGCTTCCTGGTAGTTTGCGTGAACATTGACTTTCAGCGTACCCGGAATATAGGACATTGCCTTTTCAATATCAGCTCTAAGCTCAGCAGCGTTTCTTGCAGCCCCCGGATAATTTCCGGTAGCCTGGATACCGCCGGTAAGACCGCCCTCTTTTTTCTCAAAGCCTGCAACGTCATCACCCTGCCAGCAGTGCATGGAAATCGGAGTTTTGTCGCAGATTTCGATCATCTTGTCAACATCAATTCCGTACCGTGCGTAGTACTCTTTCGCTACCTCGTAGCCTTTCTTAACATCGTACATTAATTTTTCTCTCCTTTATAATAATATTTCTGCTGCTTTTCGTTATCAAAAAGCATTTTGATTTTTTGAAATTGAAAAATCACAATAAAATCCAATCTCTCTTATCTTCCTATTATATAATAAATTTTTCCTAAATGCAAGACAAAATCAAAAAAATTACAAAATTATTTTGATAATGCCGCACCGATAATGCCGGCGTCGTTAAACAGTGTGGCAATTTCGATTTTCGTTTTCGGCATATATCTATTGTAGTCATTTTTTGCGATAAAATCAAGAATCGGGTTCAGCAGATAATCTCCCTGCTTTGAGATACCGCCGCCGATCGAGATTTTTTCGGGTTGGAAAATATCCAAAATGCTAAATAATCCGTCTGCAACGTAGGTGATATATTGATCTACAACCGCTTGCGCTGTCCGGTCGCCCGCCTGTGCGCAGTCAAATGCCGTTTTGCCGCATACTTCGCCATTTTCGGCAACCCATTGATGCATTGCAGTATCGGGATCCTTTTCCATAGCCGCCTTTGTCTGGCGAATCAATGCCGTTACCGATGCGTAAGATTCCCAACAGCCAAGATGACCGCAGGTGCAAGGCTCGCCGCCGGAAACGAGTGTGATGTGTCCAAGTTCTGCTCCGGCACAGTTAAAGCCTCTGTAAATTTTTCCGTCTAAAACAATACCGCCGCCGACGCCGGTTCCCAGTGTAATAAAGATAAAGCTTTTCGCGCCTTTGCCATTGACGATATATTCGCCATAAGCCGCGGCATTGGCATCATTTTCCAAATTGATGCGCTTTCCAGGGAAATATTCCTCCAGCATTTTGCGCAGGGGGGTATGCTTCATTGCAAGGTTATTTGCATATGCGATTTCGCCGCCCTCATTATCTACTGTTCCGGGGCAGCCTAAGCCGATGGATTCAATATCATCCATGCTCAGTCCCTCTTCGGCAACCAGCTCCTTGCAAAGCTTTGCCATATCCTTTACAATTTCTTCGACATTTCGCTCCG